>ENA-OZXP01000257-OZXP01000257.1-human-gut-metagenome-genome-assembly--contig:-NODE-257-length-10861-cov-6.541736_pt1 | contig 10861 bp, 9 predicted proteins | sample MGYA00243546_ERZ654105 | MGnify/ENA primary metagenome ERZ654105 (study PRJEB26926, sample SAMN06165055) | human gut metagenome | biome: ENVO:00009003; feature: ENVO:2100002; material: ENVO:00002003... | reverse complement strand
ATACGAGATTAGCTGCAGTCTCGTGGGCTCGGAGATGTGTATAAGAGACAGTCCTCACACAGCTCAAGCCCCGCAGGAACGCCGTCCACAACGACACCTAAGCCCTTTCCGTGTGATTCTCCCCATGTTGTTACCCTAAAAATATTTCCGTATGATGAACCTGCCATGATGGTCTCCTTTTTATATAGTATATAACTATTTAGAACCATAGAGAATAAAAAAAGCTGATGCGCCATAGTGTTAATTAGTGAGGGATTGCATCCCATGCCTCGAAAAGACATTTTAAATGGGCTGTAATCGTTGCTGGACACACTATTAGGTATGATGAACGGTAATAGCAACGGTCTTTCTTGTTCTCACGGAAGCTCCTATAGTTACAATAATAGGTATATTATAAGTAATACCAAGTTGAATAGTCAAGAAAACTATGATATTATTTTATTTAGATAACTTTCGAACTATGTTTGTATATAATTATGTGATTAAAGGGTCAAAAGGTATCATCGATGCATGCTTGCATGCCTGTATATGCAAAGCGCAAATTAGGCGAAGCATAATTTAAGCAAGTATAATTAAGCAGCATCATTTGTAGCAATTTTGCCGCGACTTACGTGCCGTCCTCAGAACCACAATGAAGCAATGCAACAACGACTACAATAAGACAGCAAAAGAGGGAGAAAACATGGAATTTAATGGGGTATTTCACCAGGCATACGACAACTACTGCTATCCTTTAAATGAGGATGAATTAATCATAAATATAAAGACCGGTTATGATGTGAAGGAAGTAAATATCATACTCGGTGACCCATTCGCAGCCGGTATCTTAGGCGGTGGTGAGACCTGGAATGGCGATAAGCAGCCGATTATATTTAAAAAGAAATTAAAGCACCAGATATGGTGGACAACCACGGTAAAGCCACCATTCAAGAGACTTAAATATTATTTTGAGCTCATCACAGAGGATGAGAGATGGTTTTACTTTGAGGATGGCTTCGTGAGTGCAGAGCAGATGGCACTTGAGGGCAGAAGCCGCCAGTGCTTTGTATTCCCGTGGATGAATCCGTGTGATATTCCGGTCACACCGAAGTGGGTAAATGACACTATATGGTATCAGATATTTCCGGATAGATTCTGCAATGGAGACCACTCGATAGATCCTGATTATGTTGTTCCGTGGAGAAACAGGGGAAAGGTCAAAAATGAGGAGTGCTTCGGCGGAGACCTCGCAGGAATCATTCAAAAGCTTGATTACTTAAAGGAGCTTGGAATAAACGGAATCTACCTGACACCGATAAACGAGTCGCCGAGCAATCATAAGTATGATACAACGGATTATGCAAAGATCGATCCGCGCTTTGGAGATGAAGATACCTTTAAGAGGCTTGTGCTAGAAGCTCATAAGCGTGATATGAGAATAATGCTTGATGGAGTGTTCAACCACTGTGGCTATTATTTTGCACCGTGGCAGGACGTTTTAGCAAAGGGAGCGGATTCAGAATATTACGACTGGTTTATGATCAATGAATGGCCGCTTGACTTTAAGCATGGAGCTGCTAAAAAGGGTCAGTTTTATACGTTTGGATTTTTTGACAATATGCCAAAGCTCAATACAAATAATCCGGCGGTGCGAAAATACTTTATCGATATCTGTGCCAACTGGGTAGAAAATTATCATATAGACGGACTGCGCCTTGATGTGGCAAATGAGGTGTCACACCGATTCTGCAAGGAGCTTAGGGCAAGGCTTAAGGAAATCAATCCGGATATTTACATTTTGGGAGAAATATGGCATAATGCTCTTCCGTGGCTGCGTGGAGATGAGTTCGATGCGGTTATGAACTATCCGCTTGATTCACATGATACAAAGCGCCTTCGCTCTGATATAAAGAATCTCGACCAGTACTTTGCACAGCTTGCAGTGCTTTTTGAGAGGCATTGCATAGATACCACACTGCTGACCAACGGAATATTAATCAGAAAAATCGCAGGCAATGGCGATAAGTAAAAGAAACAGGAGAATTAAACGAAATATGGCTAAATATGAGTTACTAAAACAAGAGGGACGTGCCAAGAGAGGTACATTCCATACTGTGCATGGAGATATACAGACACCTGTATTTATGAATGTAGGAACAGTAGGTGCGATAAAGGGCGCTGTCTCTACGGACGATTTAAAGGAGATAAAGTGTCAGGTTGAGCTGTCAAATACATATCATCTGCATGTAAGAACCGGAGACAAAATCATTAAAGAGCTTGGCGGACTGCACAAATTCATGGTGTGGGACAGACCAATCCTTACAGATTCCGGCGGATTCCAGGTGTTTTCACTGGCGGGTCTTCGCAAAATAAAGGAGGAAGGCGTGTACTTCAACTCGCATATTGACGGTGCTAAGATTTTTATGGGACCGGAGGAGAGCATGCAGATACAGTCAAACCTCGGCTCCACGATAGCTATGGCATTTGACGAGTGCCCATCGAGTGTTGCAGACAGACAGTATGTGACAAACTCTGTAAACAGGACCGCGCGCTGGCTTGAGAGGTGCAAAAAGGAGATGGCACGCTTAAACAGCTTACCGGATACTATCAACAAGGAGCAGCTTTTATTCGGTATCAATCAGGGAGCTATTTATGATGATATAAGAATTGACCATGCAAAGCGCATTTCTGAGCTTGAGCTGGACGGCTATGCTGTTGGCGGACTGGCGGTAGGAGAGAGCCATGAGGAGATGTACCATATTCTTGATGAAACAGTGCCTCATCTGCCTGTTAATAAACCTACATACCTGATGGGAGTAGGAACTCCTGCCAATATACTTGAGGGTGTAGAGAGAGGAATCGATTTCTTTGACTGTGTATATCCAAGCAGAAACGGCCGTCACGGACATGTATACACGAATCACGGCAAGCTTAATCTGTTCAACCAGAAGTATCAGAAGGATATGCGCCCTATTGAGGAGGGCTGTAACTGTCCTGCCTGCCGCACATATTCGCGTGCATATATCAGGCATCTTTTAAAGGCAAAGGAGATGCTCGGAATGAGACTGTGCGTGCTCCATAATTTGTATTTCTACAACAACATGATGGAAGAGATAAGGGATTCACTTGATGAGGGTCGTTTTGCTTCATACAAGGCTGAAAAGCTCTATGGAATGACACAGGGAGAGCAGAGCTAGCAGATAAATATAAAAAATCTCGAAAATGATAAAAAATCCTTGCCGTTAGCACGTTTAACGTGTATTATGGTAATAGTGCTTAAAACACATCAATTATAGAATATTTAGGAGGAACAATTGATGACATCAATTTTAGCAAACGGTCAGGCAGCAGGAACAATTGGAATGATTGTCTGGTTAGTAGTACTTTTCGCAGTTATGTATTTTCTTATGATCCGTCCACAGAAGAAGGAGCAGAAGAAAAAGGAGCTAATGCTTAAAGAGGTTGCAACAGGAGACACAGTTCTTACAACAAGTGGATTTTACGGTACAGTTATCGATATCGAGGACGATACTGTAATCGTTGAGTTTGGTAACAACAAGAACTGCCGTATTCCAATGCAGAAGGCAGCTATCGCTGACCTTGAGAAAGCAGAGGATTCAGCTAAATAATGCAAATTTGTAAAGCCGTCACATAAGTGGCGGTTTTCTTATTATCCGCATCTCTTGCAATAATAATAAAAAACTGTTATTATAGTATGCAGTTATTATAAGCTGCAGTTATAAATTGCATGAAAAAGTAAAATATCCCGGCATATTGAAATAACTACTTTAATGCTTTAATATAAGAATATGTATTTTTATGTAAAAGAGGTAAGAAATTATGGAATATAAAGTTGGTGTAATTTCAGGAGACGGAATCGGACCGGAGATAGTCACTGAGGCAAAAAAGGTATTGGACAAAATAGCAGACAAGTATGGACACAGCTTCAACTACACAGACATTCTTATGGGTGGCTGCTCAATTGATGCTACAGGTGTTCCTCTTACAGATGAGGCTATTGCGACTGCGCTTGATTCAGATGCGGTGCTGATGGGTTCAATCGGTGGCAACACAGCCACATCACCATGGTACAAGCTGGCCCCTGAGCTTCGTCCGGAGGCAGGACTTTTAAAGCTTAGAAAGTCGCTCAATCTGTTTGCAAATCTTAGACCGGCATACCTGTACAAGGAGCTTGCTGCAGCATGTCCGCTCCGTAGCGATATCATCGGAGATGGCTTTGATATGATGATTATGCGTGAGCTTACAGGAGGTCTTTACTTCGGAGCCAGAGAGACAAAAGAGGTGGACGGAGTTGTTACGGCCACAGATACACTGACATACAATGAGAATGAAATCAGAAGAATCGCAAAGCGAGGCTTTGATATAGCTATGAAGAGAAGGAAAAAGGTCACATCCGTAGACAAGGCAAATGTGCTTGATTCTTCCAGATTATGGAGAAAGATCGTTGAGGAGGTCGCTAAGGATTATCCGGAGGTTACATACGAGCATATGCTTGTTGATAACTGTGCAATGCAGCTTGTAAAGGATCCTAAGCAGTTTGATGTTATCCTCACAGAGAATATGTTTGGCGATATTTTATCAGATGAAGCAAGTATGGTGACAGGCTCAATCGGTATGCTTTCATCAGCAAGCCTTAACGATACAAAGTTCGGACTTTACGAGCCAAGTGGCGGATCTGCTCCTGATATCGCAGGAAAGGGCATTGCAAACCCTATCGCAACAATCCTTTCAGCAGCCATGATGCTTCGCTATTCATTTGATCTGGACAAGGAAGCACAGGCAATCGAGGATGCTGTAAAGCAGGTGCTTAAGGAGGGTTACAGGACAATCGACATCATGCCACAGCCGGGTGAGACTACAGAGGGTATCACACAGGTAGGCACAGCACAGATGGGGGATCTCATCGCAGAGCGTGTGTAGCTGCATGACTTATAATAGACAGCTAACAGGTTATAGATAGGCAGATTGTTGTGTATACAGTAGTAATGATGAAGTACTCAAAGAAATAGTCGGAGATAAATAAGGAGATAAAATATGATAAGTGATAACGCAAGAGCCGGAATGCAGCAGGCACCGGCAAGAAGTTTATTTAATGCTCTTGGTTTTACACCGGAGGAAATGAAAAAGCCTATGGTCGGAATCGTAAGCTCATTCAATGAGATTGTTCCGGGCCATATGAATATAGACAAAATCGTTGAGGCTGTAAAGCTTGGAGTTGCAGAGGCAGGAGGAGTGCCTGTAGTATTTCCTGCAATTGCAGTTTGCGATGGTATTGCAATGGGACATGTGGGTATGAAATATTCCCTTGTCACAAGAGATCTGATTGCAGATTCTACAGAGTGTATGGCAATCGCTCATCAGTTTGATGCACTTGTAATGGTTCCAAACTGCGACAAGAACGTGCCGGGACTTCTGATGGCGGCTGCACGTCTTAATCTGCCTACAGTATTTGTATCAGGCGGTCCAATGCTTGCTGGCCACGTTAAGGGCAGAAAGAGAAGCCTTTCATCGATGTTTGAGGCTGTCGGCTCATACGCTGCTGGTACTATGACTGAGGATGATGTATGTGAGTATGAGAACAAGGTATGTCCTACCTGCGGTTCATGCTCGGGAATGTACACAGCCAACTCTATGAACTGTCTTACAGAGGCACTCGGTATGGGACTTCGCGGAAACGGAACAATACCTGCTGTATATTCAGAGCGTATCCGTCTTGCAAAGCATGCGGGAATGGCTGTTATGGATATGTACAACAAGGGTATCAAGGCGAGAGATATCATCACAAAGGATGCAATAATGAACGCACTCACAGTTGATATGGCACTCGGCTGCTCTACAAACTCTATGCTTCATCTTCCGGCTATCGCTCATGAGATAGGCTTTGATTTTGATATCAGCTTTGCAAATCCAATCAGTGAGAGGACACCAAATCTCTGCCACCTTGCCCCGGCAGGCCCTACATATATGGAGGACTTAAATGAGGCCGGCGGTGTGTGGGCTGTCATGAAAGAGCTTGCTGATATCGGACTTTTAAATACAGACTGTATGACTGTTACAGGAAAGACAGTTGGAGAGAATATAAAGAATGCAGTCAATAGAGACCCTGAGGTCATCAGACCGGTAGACAATCCATATTCAAAAACCGGAGGACTTGCAGTGCTTAAAGGAAATCTGGCTCCGGACGGCTCTGTAGTAAAGCGTTCAGCAGTTGTCGATGAGATGATGGTTCATGAGGGCCCTGCAAGAGTATTTGACTGCGAGGAGGATGCAATTGCAGCAATAAAGGGCGGCAAGATCGTAGAGGGTGATGTGGTTGTCATCAGATACGAGGGACCAAAGGGCGGCCCTGGAATGAGAGAGATGCTTAACCCTACATCCGCTATTGCCGGAATGGGACTTGGAAGCTCTGTAGCACTCATCACAGACGGACGTTTTTCAGGAGCTTCAAGAGGAGCTTCAATAGGTCATGTTTCACCTGAGGCCGCAGTAGGCGGACCAATTGCCCTGGTTGAAGAGGGAGATATCATAAAGATTGATATTCCAAACATGAAGCTTGAGCTCGATGTGTCAGACGAGGTGCTTGCTGAGCGTAAGGCAAAGTGGCAGCCAAGGGAGCCGAAGGTTACAACAGGCTATTTGAAGAGATACGCAGCGCTTGTTACATCAGGAAACAGAGGAGCCATCCTTGCACTTCCGGGCGAGCAGAACGCGTAGTATAAATTTTGATAGAAAATTCAGTACGAATAAGGCTTTTACCTATTATCGTAAAGGATTCGTATAAGAAAAAGAGGAATACAAGATGCAGTTAACAGGATCACAGGTTATTATAGAATGCTTAAAAGAACAGGGTGTTGACACAGTATTCGGTTATCCGGGAGGAGCCATCCTTAATGTCTATGACGAGCTCTACAAGCATCCGGAGATTAAGCATGTGCTGACCTCACATGAGCAGGGAGCAAGCCATGCGGCCGACGGCTATGCGAGAAGCACCGGAAAAGTTGGCGTCTGTCTGGCTACAAGCGGACCGGGGGCGACAAATCTGGTCACAGGAATTTCGACAGCATACATGGATTCGATTCCAATCGTCGCAATCACATGTAATGTCGGAGTCTCGTTACTTGGAAAGGACAGCTTTCAGGAGATAGATATTGCCGGAATTACAACGCCTGTAACTAAATACAGCTTTATTGTAAAGGATGTAGAGAAGCTTGCAGATACAATACGCAGAGCTTTCAATATAGCAAGAAAAGGCAGACCGGGTCCTGTACTTGTGGATATTCCAAAGAATGTTACGGCAGATCTGGTAGAGTACACCAAACAGGAAATCAAGCTTCCTGAGCGTGTGACAGAAACTATTACAGACAGTGACATTGATAATGCAATTGAACTCATAAAAGCATCCAAAAAGCCATATATATTTGTAGGAGGCGGAGTGGTTCTCTCCGGAGCAAGCAAAGAGCTTAAGGAATTTGTGGACAAGGTGAATGCACCTGTTTGCGATACGCTCATGGGCAAGGGTGCATATGACGGCACAAGTGATAACTACACAGGCATGCTTGGTATGCATGGCACAAAGACCTCAAACCTTGGAGTTTCAGAGTGCGACCTTTTGATTGCGATTGGTACACGTTTTTCGGACAGAGTGCTTGGCAATCCTAAAAAGTTTGCAGACCAGGCCAAGATATTACAGTTTGATGTAGACGCAGCAGAGATTAATAAAAATATCCGTGTTACATCGAGTGTTATAGGCGATGTGAAGGAAATACTTACACGCATCAACAAAAAGCTCACACAGCTTGACCACAATTCATGGGTTGAGCATGTGCTTGCATATGCAAAGACTTTTCCTCTTACATATCACAAAGAGGGACTTAGCGGACCATTTGTTATTGAAAAAATCTATGAAATGACAAAAGGAAATGCTATAATGGTTACTGAGGTCGGTCAGCATCAGATGTGGGCAGCCCAGTATTACAAATACAGCAAGCCGAGAACTCTTCTTACATCAGGAGGTCTTGGTACCATGGGATACGGTCTCGGTGCTGCAATCGGTGCCCAGACAGCTAATCATGACAGGACTGTAGTCAATATTGCAGGTGACGGATGCTTCAGAATGAACATGAACGAGCTTGCAACAGCTTCAAGAGAAAAGCTTCCTCTTATCGAGGTTATAATAAACAACCATGTACTTGGAATGGTACGCCAGTGGCAGACTCTTTTTTACGAGAAGCATTACTCGGCAACCGTACTCGATGATGGGGTGGATTATGTAAAGCTTTCAGAAGCAATGGGAGCCACCGCACGACGTGTTAAGACCCAGGAAGAATTTGAAAAAGCATTTGCAGATGCCTTAAAGAGCAAGACACCGTTTGTCATCGATTGTATCATTGATTCAGATGACAAGGTATGGCCTATGGTTGCACCGGGCAAGCCTATCAACGAGTCTTTCGATGAAGAGGACTACAATGCGACACAAGGAGGAAATTAGAGTGAGTAGAGTTTACAATTTTTCAGCAGGACCTGCAGTTTTACCTGAGGAGGTATTGCAGGAAGCAGCAGCAGAGATGATGGATTATAAGGGAAGCGGAATGTCGGTTATGGAGATGAGCCACAGATCTAAATGGTTTGATGACATCATCAAGGATGCCGAGAAGGATCTCCGCGAGCTTATGAATATACCTGACAATTACAAGGTGCTTTTCCTTCAGGGTGGTGCTTCACAGTTCTTCGCTGAGGTACCGATGAACCTTATGAAAAATAAAAAAGCAGGATACATTATCACAGGTCAGTGGGCTAAAAAGGCGTTTGCCGAGGCTAAGATTTACGGAGACGCCGTAGAGCTTGCTTCGTCTGCAGATGAGACCTTCTCATACATACCTGACTGCTCAGATTTACCAATCACAGATGATATGGATTATGTATACATCTGCGAGAACAATACTATCTACGGAACAAAGTACAAGAAGCTTCCAAACACAAAGGGAAAGAACCTTGTAGCTGATGTATCTTCTTGCTTCTTATCAGAGCCTGTAGATGTATCAAAATATGCTGTTATCTATGGCGGAGTACAGAAGAATGTAGGACCTGCCGGAGTAGTTATAGCAATTATCAGAGAGGACCTTATCACAGATGATTGTCTACCGGGCACACCAACCATGCTCAAGTGGAAGACTCAGGCCGATAATGATTCTCTTTACAATACACCACCATGCTACGGCATCTATATCTGTGGCAAGGTATTCAAATGGCTCAAGAAGATGGGCGGTCTTTCAGTTATGAAGGAGAGAAATGAGGAGAAGGCCAAGATTCTCTACGATTTCCTTGATCAGAGCAAGCTCTTTAAGGGAACAGTAAGAAAAGAGGACAGATCACTCATGAATGTTCCGTTTGTAACAGGAGATGCAGAGCTTGATGCCAAGTTTGTAAAGGAGGCAACTGTAGCCGGATTTGTAAACCTTAAGGGACACCGTACAGTTGGCGGAATGAGAGCATCTATCTACAATGCTATGCCAAAAGAGGGCGTTGAGAAGCTTGTAGAGTTTATGAAGAAGTTTGAGGAGGAGAATGCATAATGTTCAATTACACATGCTTAAACCCAATCGCAGGAGTAGGCCTTGACCTGTTCTCTGACGATTATAAAAAGGTTGATGATATTAAGGATGCAGATGCAGCACTTGTAAGAAGTGCCGCTATGCATGACATGGAGCTTGGTGACAAGGTGCTTGCTGTGGCAAGAGCAGGAGCAGGAGTAAACAATATTCCGCTTGACAAGTGTGCCGAGCAGGGAATCGTTGTATTCAACACACCGGGAGCCAATGCAAACGGTGTTAAGGAGCTTGTGTTTGCCGGAATGCTTTATGCATCAAGAGATATCGTTGGAGGTATCGACTGGTGTCTTGCAAACCAGAACGATGAGAATATTGCAAAGACAGCCGAGAAGCAGAAAAAGAACTTTGCAGGAACAGAGATTTCAGGCAAGAAGCTCGGTGTTATCGGACTTGGAGCCATCGGTGTACTTGTTGCAAATGCTGCAGTACATATGGGCATGGATGTCTACGGATATGATCCATACATCTCAGTAAATGCCGCATGGAACCTTTCAAGAAGCGTTAAGCATATCAGCAATGTTGAGGACATCTACAAGAACTGTGATGTCATCACAATCCATGTACCTCTTCTTGATTCAACAAAGAAGATGATAAACGCTGATGCTATTGCAATGATGAAGCCAACCGCTATCGTATTAAACTTTGCCAGAGATCTTCTCGTTGACGAAGAGGCTATGGTAGATGCACTTGCCAAGGGAAAGGTTAAGAAGTACGTTTCAGATTTCCCTAACAACACAACTGTTGGAGCAAAGGGCTGCATCGTAACACCTCATCTTGGAGCATCTACAGCAGAGTCAGAGGACAATTGTGCAGTTATGGCTGTCAAGGAGCTGAGAGATTACTTAGAGAATGGTAATATCGTTCATTCAGTAAACTTCCCTGACTGCAGCATGGGTGCATGCACAGCTTCAGGCAGAGTCGGAATCCTTCACAAGAATGTTAAGGGTATGATTGGACAGATTACAACAGCTCTTGCAGAGGCTGATATCAATGTATCTGATCTGACAAACAAGGGCAAGGGTGACTATGCATATTCACTTCTTGATCTTGATTCAGCTATTGATGCCTCTACCGTTGAGAAGCTTTCTGCCATTGACGGAGTGCTCAGAGTGAGAGTTATTAAATAGTGAATTAATATTTGATTTAAATACTGATCCCCCATATTTTATATGGGGGATTTAGTAGGTTATAAGGAAATAACAAATATAGAAACTGTCTCTTATACACATCTCCGAGCCCACGAGACTGCAGCT
>ENA-OZXP01000256-OZXP01000256.1-human-gut-metagenome-genome-assembly--contig:-NODE-256-length-10882-cov-3.546689_pt1 | contig 10882 bp, 8 predicted proteins | sample MGYA00243546_ERZ654105 | MGnify/ENA primary metagenome ERZ654105 (study PRJEB26926, sample SAMN06165055) | human gut metagenome | biome: ENVO:00009003; feature: ENVO:2100002; material: ENVO:00002003... | reverse complement strand
CGAGATTAGCTGCAGTCTCGTGGGCTCGGAGATGTGTATAAGAGACAGTCTTCACGTTGCACGCCATCGCTACAATGGTGTTCGACAGTATTTCTTATAAGGCTGTCATTTCCAACGGCTTGGTGCTCGACAAAAATGGTAACAAGATGTCCAAGCGTCTGGGCAATGCCGTAGACCCCTTCTCGACCATCGAGAAATACGGGTCCGACCCGTTGCGCTGGTACATGATTACCAACTCCTCTCCGTGGGACAATCTCAAGTTCGACGTGGATGGCGTGGAAGAGGTGCGCCGCAAGTTCTTCGGAACACTCTATAACACCTATTCATTCTTCGCCCTCTATGCCAATGTAGACGAATTTGACTACAAAGAAGCCGATGTGCCCATGGCAGAACGCCCTGAGATAGACCGTTGGATTCTCTCTGTACTGAATACGTTGGTGAAGAACGTGGATACCTGCTACAATGAATACGAGCCCACGAAAGCAGGACGTCTCATTTCCGAATTCGTGAACGACAACCTCTCCAACTGGTATGTCCGCCTGAACCGCAAACGTTTCTGGGGCGGTGGTATGACGCAGGACAAGCTCTCTGCATTCCAGACACTCTATACATGCCTCGAAACCGTGGCTAAGCTGATGGCACCCATCGCTCCGTTCTATGCTGATATGCTCTATTCCGACCTGATTGCAGCTACGGGACGCGACAATGTGGTTTCCGTACACCTTGCCAAGTTCCCCGAATATAAGGAGGAAATGATAGACAAGGGATTGGAAGTCCGCATGCAGATGGCACAAGACGTCACTTCCATGGTATTGGCATTGCGCCGCAAGGTGAACATCAAAGTCCGCCAACCGCTTCAGTGCATCATGATACCGGTAGTGGATGAAGAACAGCGTGCACACATCGAGGCTGTGAAAGCACTTATCATGAACGAGGTGAATGTAAAAGAAATCCAGTTTGTGGACGGTGCTGCCGGTGTACTGGTAAAGAAAGTGAAATGCGACTTCAAGAAGCTGGGACCGAAATTCGGGAAGCAGATGAAAGCCGTGGCTGCTGCTGTGGCGGAAATGTCCCAGGAAGCCATTGCCGAGCTGGAGAAGAAAGGCTCTTATACGTTCAATCTGGACGGTGCAGAAGCCGTGATTGAAACGGCAGATGTGGAAATCTTCAGTGAGGATATTCCGGGATGGCTGGTTGCCAACGAGGGCAAACTGACCGTGGCTCTGGAAGTTACCGTTACCGAAGAGTTGCGCCGTGAGGGTATTGCACGCGAGCTGGTAAACCGCATTCAGAATATCCGCAAGTCGAGCGGTTTTGAGATAACAGATAAAATAAAGATTACATTATCAAAAAATCCTCAAACAGATGATGCGGTAAATGAATATAATGACTATATTCGCAACCAAGTTTTAGGAACTTCACTGACGCTGGCAGACAACGTAGAAAATGGTACAGAACTGAACTTCGACGATTTCTCGCTGTACGTGAGCGTAGTGAAAGAATAATTAAATACTAACCCTGATTAACACGTAAAAGTTATGGCAGAAAAGACAAGATACTCAGATGCTGAATTGGAAGAATTCCGCGCTATCATTATGGAGAAGTTAGAGTTGGCACAACGTGACTATGAACTGTTAAAGGCCAGCCTGACGGGTGCAGACGGTAATGACACCGACGATACATCTCCTACGTACAAAGTACTGGAAGAAGGTGCCAACACCTTATCCAAGGAAGAAACCACACGTCTGGCCCAACGCCAGTTGAAGTTCATCCAAGGATTGCAGGCTGCTTTGGTGCGCATTGAGAACAAAACATATGGCATTTGCCGCGAAACCGGCAAACTGATACCGGCAGAGCGCCTTCGTGCAGTGCCCCATGCCACTTTGAGCATCGAAGCTAAAAACAACGGCAAGAAATAAAAATGGGTAAATTCTTTACGAAGGGCCGGATAGCCTGCCTTATCATATTTTCGGTATTGGTTATAGACCAGATTATCAAGATTTGGATAAAGACCCACATGTACTGGCATGAGAGTATCCGGATTACGGATTGGTTCTATATATACTTTACCGAGAATAGTGGTATGGCTTTCGGTATGGAAATATTCGCCAAACTGTTCCTGACCTTGTTCCGCATTGCTGCAGTCACGGTCATTGGCTGGTTTCTGTACAAGTTCGTGAAGCAAGGCATGAAGACCGGATTTATCATCTGTGTGTCTTTGGTCTTGACGGGAGCCTTGGGAAACATTGTCGACAGTGTGTTCTATGGCGTGCTGTTCAACGAAAGCACCCATTCGCAGATAGCCTCCTTCATGCCTGAAGGAGGGGGATATGCCCCGTGGTTCCATGGCAAGGTGGTGGATATGTTCTATTTCCCCATCATTGATACAAACTGGCCCGCATGGATGCCGTTTGTCGGCGGAGAACATTTCATTTTCTTCAGCCCGATATTCAATTTTGCGGATGCAGCAATCAGTTGCGGTATCATTGCTTTGCTGTTGTTCTACGGCAAGGACTTCAATGATGCCTATCATGCTGCCATAAAGAAATCATGAAAGGAATAAATCGAATTCAATGGTGTAGCGTAGTCCTTCTGGCGTTCAGTCTGACGGCTTGTAAGGTGAAAAGACCTGAGACCGTCCTTCCGGATGCCAAGATGGAAAACGTGCTTTATGATTATCACATAGCCAAAGCTATGGGTGAAGAAGTGCCGTATAACGAAAGTTATAAGCGGGTGCTATACATTGAATCGGTTTTCAAGAAATATGGCATTACTCAGGCCGATTTTGACTCTTCTATGGTCTGGTTTGCCCGTAACCCGGAAGTACTTACCAAAATCTACGAGAAAGTGAATGTACGGTTGAAAGCCGAGAGAGACGGTATCAACCACTTGATTGCCCTGCGTGACAACAAGCCGAAAGAATCACTTCCCGGAGACAGTATCGACGTGTGGATATGGCAGCATATCTATCAGTTGACGGGTATGCCCCTGGACAACAAGATAACGTTTACGTTGCCATCAGACACCAATTTCCACGACCGTGACACGCTGCGCTGGAGCGTGCGCTTCCGTTTCCACAACGGTGCACCGGACAGCATACATGCTCCGTTGATGGCGATGCAGATTCTTTACGAAAAGAATGACAGTGTCATCAGTGCCATTCGGAAAGTACAAGACACAGGTGTGGAAACGCTCACCTTGTTTGCCGATACTTTAGGAGAAATCAAGGAAATACGCGGGTTCATCTATTATCCGCAGCAGGAGACTCCACAGCCTTTGCTGGCAGACCGTATCTCACTGATGCGCTATCACGCCACGGACAGCTTGGTCATTGCCCCAAAGGACAGCCTTCAGCAGGCGACAGACTCCCTTCGCAAAGACAGTATCGGAAAACCTGAGAAATTGAAACCTCTGGAAATTCAGGAGCAGGAAAATACCACGACTCCCAGAACCATACGTCCCCGTCCGAAAGCATGAAACGCTACGCTTCCCATTTTCTGTTTCTTCCCGGGCATGGCTATCTGAAACAATATGTGGTGGAGATAGGTGAAGGACAATGTGTATCACGTATCTTCCCATTGACAGAAGAGGTGGAGAATACGGAATGGCTACCGGGAGTCATAGCTTTGCTTACGGAGGTGGAAACAGACTATCCTCATTTTGATACGTGCTGCAATATACTGACGGCAATCCCTCCGGTTATCGAGGAAGAATTGCCTTATTTGATTCCCTGGTTGTTTTTTCCTTTTGATTTTACTACAATGCAGCCTGGCGCCGGAACTCAGCGCAAACTACTGCTGTGGCAATAGCCACGTTCAATGACTCCGAGGTCTCACGGCTGGCGGGATAATTCGGTATGTATAGTTTGCGGTTGATGAGTGCCTCCACTTCTTTTCCGATGCCATTTCCTTCATTACCCATCACAATCAGCCCATTTTTCGAAAGCGGTTGTCCGTACATATTCTCTCCGTCCAGGAAAGTGCCGTAAACGGGAATATCCTTCAGTGAGCGGATGAACTCGGGTAGGGGAGTATAATGCAGTCTGACGCGTGCGATACCTCCCATCGTGGCCTGCACAGTTTTGGGATTATAGATATCCACCGTGTTGGGCGAACAGAAAATATGCTCTATCCCGAACCAATCAGCAAGGCGGACAATCGTTCCCAGGTTACCGGGGTCTTGCACATCATCCAAAGCCAGACAGAGGGAGTGGCTGATGACGGAAATATCCGTCTCCTCATCCGGCTGCCGGAACACAGCCAGCACTTGTTGGGGAGTTTTCAGCAGGCTGGCACGCGAAAGTTCCTCCTCCGATACTTCCGTGACATCCGTTACGGTGGAGAGAGGGCGGTTCCGGGAAAGCCATTCTGAAGTTGCCAGCAAGAACTGACAAGGAAAATGTCCCAACAAATCCCCTACGAGTTTAGGTCCTTCTGCCAGAAATACCTTGTCGGCCTTCCGGTTCTTTTTCTGCTCCAACGAGTGGATATATTTAATGCGATTTTTACTTAATGCCATAGGACACACATGTTATCATTTGACAAAAATACGTGATTATTTCAATATAATCAAAAACTCTGCACTCTTCCGGCGTTTTTTATTTCGGGAACAAAAAAATACAAGTATATTTGTAGCTGTTTATGCGCAATTAATGACTCGGTATGAATAAAGGTTTCCGCTACGCGATACTTACTACTATCGTACTTTTGTTGGCTTCCTGTTCTTCTACCAAATATGTGCCAGACGGCTCGTATTTGCTGGATGAAGTGCGCATACATACTGATAATAAGGAAGTAAAACCATCCAATCTCTCCATGTACATCCGCCAGAATCCCAATGCGAAGTGGTTCAGCCTGATAAAGACCCAGTTGTATGTCTACAACTGGTCCGGACGGGACTCTACACGCTGGATAAACCGTACATTGAGGAAATTAGGTGATGCCCCGGTCATATACAGTGAGGAGGAAACCAACCGGACCAGGGAAGAAATCACTAAGGCTGTGCAGAATATGGGCTATATGGGCGCCCTGGTGGAACCGGTACGCCAAGTCAAGAAGAAAAAGATGAAGTTGGTCTATAAAGTGACAACCGGCAAGCCCTATAAAGTTCGTACCTTGAAATATGATATCCAGGACAGTAAAATAAAGGAATACATGCGGCAGGATTCCGCAGTAACCTTATTATCCGAAGGCATGTATTTTGATGTCAATGTACTGGATGCAGAACGCCAGCGCATCACAAACAAACTGCTTCAGAATGGATATTACAAGTTCAATAAAGAGTACATATCCTATACTGCGGATACTGTCCGTAATTCTTATCTGGTAGATTTGACACTGCATTTGGCTCCATACAGACAGCATAACGAGGATACGCCGCAGAATCACCGGCAATACACTATCAATAAAGTGAGTTTCATTACCGATTATAATGTGTTGCAGGCATCCACCCAGAACAGCATCGAGGTGAATGATTCATTGCATTACAAAGGCTTTCCCATCTACTACAAAGACAAGCTTTATCTGCGCCCCAAAGTGCTGACCAACATGCGCATCACTCCGGGAACTCTCTATAACGAGCAGAACGTGCAGCGTACCTACTCCAACTACGGACGCCTGCAAGCCCTGAAATATACCAATATCCGTTTTTTTGAAGTGCAACAGAGTGACAGTGCAAAGCTCAACGCCTATGTGATGCTGACCAGAGGCAAGCATCAGTCCGTATCTTTTGAGGTGGAAGGTACAAACTCTGCCGGCGATTTGGGAGCTGCCGCTTCGGTGGCTTTTCAGCACCGCAACATGTTCAAAGGTTCCGAAACATTCATGTTCAAGCTACGTGGGGCATACGAGGCTGTGTCCGGTTTGCAGAGCTCCTTGAATCAAGACTACATAGAATTAGGTGCGGAAGCAACCATCAACTTCCCACGGTTTATGTTTCCCTTTGTATCCAGCGATTTCAAGCGGAGGATAAGGGCTACTACAGAATTCGGATTGCAATATAACTACCAGATGAGACCCGAATTCACGCGCATTGTAGCATCTGCCGGATGGAGCTACAAATGGGGGGTACAACAACAGCGTTCGCAGCATCGCATTGATTTGCTGGACATCAACTATCTGTATATGCCCAGCATAGACCAGACATTCAAAGAGGATTATCTGGAGAAAGACGAGAACTACATCCTCAAATACAATTATGAAGACCGCTTTATTGTCCGCACCGGCTATAGCTATATCTACAACAGTGCCGGAAGAGCATTGATGAATAACTCCGGTATCGGAAATTCCTATACCATCCGCCTCAATTTTGAATCGGCGGGTAACTTGTTGTATGCTGTGGCAAAGCTCGGAGGAATGAAGAAGAATGCATCGGGGGAATACACTTTGTTGAACATTCCTTTTGCCCAATACCTGAAAGGCGATTTTGACTTTGCCAAGAATCTGGTCATTGACAACCGCAATTCATTGGCATTTCATTTTGGTGCCGGTATTGCCATTCCATACGGCAATGCAACAATGCTTCCATTTGAGAAGCGCTACTTCTCCGGCGGCGCCAACAGTGTGCGCGGATGGTCTGTACGTGATTTGGGGCCCGGTTCTTTCCCCGGCGATAATAACTTCATGAACCAGTCGGGAGACATCAAGCTGGATGCCAGCATTGAATACCGCACACGGTTGTTCTGGAAATTCAGAGGAGCCCTCTTTGTAGATGCCGGGAATATCTGGACAATACGGGATTATAAAGACCAGCCGGGAGGTCAGTTTAAATTTGACAAGTTCTATAAGCAGATTGCCGTGGCATATGGTTTGGGATTGCGTCTTGACCTGGATTTCTTTGTATTGCGTTTCGACGGAGGTATGAAGGCCATCAATCCGGCTTATGAAAAGAAAAAAGACCGTTATCCCATTATTCATCCTAAATTCAGCCGCGATTTTGCTTTCCACTTTGCTGTGGGATATCCGTTCTAATGAAAGTTGAAAATGGAAAGTGAGAAATGCTTATTGGGCATCTATGTACCAGCCACTTTCCATTTTCAATTTTCCATTAATTAAAAGCGTAGTACGTGCCAATCATCGTCGCCTGACGTGCTGCTGCCACACCTTGGGCATCCAGCGTCACTGTCATTTCCTCACCGTTCGGAAGGGTCATTTGTGCAGTGCCGTCATTGTTCATTTGCAGCAATTCTGTGCTGACACCATCGGCAACAACATTCCAAGTATTCAACTCTTTGTTGTAAATGAGTTCCATAGAAGCAGTCTCACCTTCTTTGGTGATAGAATAGCCGTTTTCAAGTGTCTCTACCAGGTAGTCACCGTTTTCGCCTTTCACTTTCTTTACATCACCAATGCTGGCCATAGGGTTTGAACCACTCCAGAATTCGATGGAGTTGATGACCAATGCATCGGCCAGATAGCAAACGCCATATACCGGGATAATATTGAATGCCAGATAAACCAGTTCGTTTACAAACTTGGTACCAATACCTTGATTCCAGCTGACCAGTTTACTATGCAGTCCAAAAGAACCGATACAAGAACTGAAAAGAAACGAGCCGCAAATCATTACGGTCGCAGCCATCTTCAAATTGAACTTTTTCATAATCACTCTTTTTTATTTTACTGTGTTTAATTAGCTTTATAGCTCATCGAGTTATTTTAAGCATCCGCAAATATAGGATTTTTTACGAAAATACATCCTATTTGAGCTTAAAATCTGTTTTCAGTAAAACGGAAGTGTCTATTTACGAGCCTTTTGGAAAAGAGCTTTTCTTATCCAGCGGTCAACGGCAAACTTGCCCGGACCTATGATATACATCAATATGAACACTACCAGATATACAAAAGCCAACTCTTTCGTGGCAAACGGGTCATTACCATGAATTACAAAAAAGGCAACAGCCATTGTAAACACCATTGGTATCATAGCCAAACGATAGAGAAAACCTATAATGAATGCCATGGAACATGCCAATTCACCAAAGATAGCCAGTCCTAAAGACAGCGGACTGCCTACACCCAGCGGGTCAGGGAAAACGGCCGACAGCTCTTGAAAGTTAGTCCACTTCTGGATACCGTGGTTCATTAATAATATACCGAATACAATTCTTGCAATCAATAGCATAGCAGATGTTGCCGTTCCGTCCGGTTTGGCGGAAAATAAAAGTTGTTTTAACATATTCATTCGTTTTTAAGTTCGTATATGAACTATAACAAATATTACTCAATAAAAGTTTACTCCCGCTTCAAGGGTTTGATGATAATCCGTAAAGACGGGTCATAGGTAAAGTAACTCCACATCCAGTCTACGAAGATGAAAAGACGGTTCTTTACACCCACAATACTCATCAAATGGATGAATAGCCACACAGCCCATGCCGGAAAACCGCCAAAACGCAGTTTCTTAAGCTCGACTACGGCATGATTGCGGCCAATGGTCGCCATGGAGCCTTTGTTTTGATATATAAACGGCTGTAACGGCAGGCCTGTTTCTGCACGCTGCAAGTTCCTTATCAAGTTGCGGGCCTGCTGGATGGCTGGTTGCACCACTTGCGGGTGTCCTTTGGGATACTCCTCAGAAATCATAAGGGCCGTATCCCCGATAGCGAAAATATTGGGATATTGAGAAAGACGGTTATAAGTGTCCACCTTCAAGCGGTTTCCCGGTCCATAGGCATCGGCAGGCAATCCTTGAAGGCTGTTTGCCTTGACACCGGCCACCCAGAATACATTTTTGGTATCGATGGCAGTCCCGTCATTCAATGCCAATTGATAATTCTCGTATCCCATCACCCGTTGGTTCAATTTGATTTCCACATCACGCTTCTTCAGATAATCGGCCACTTCTTTGGAAGACTCTTCTGAAAAAGCAGACAAGAGCCGGGAAGAGCCATCCAACAAGATGATACGCATCTCATTGATATTCAAGTCCGGATAGTCTTGAGGAAGGACAAACTTCCTCATCTCGGCCAAAGCACCAGCCAACTCTATTCCCGTAGCTCCACCGCCTACAATGGCAAAGGTCATCAGACGCCTGCGCTCTTCTTTATTACCGGTGTTCTGGGCTTGTTCAAAACTATCCAATATCTGGTTTCGGTTGAACAAGGCTTCCGAAGTATTCTTTAGTGCCATGGTCTGTTTCTCCAGCCCGTCGTTTCCAAAATAATTTGTGTTGCAGCCGGTGGCAATGACCAAATAGTCGTATGCCAGCGTGCCGATGGAAGTCTCCAGCAGATTGTGTTCCGGGAAGACTTGCTGTGCTTCACAAATACGTATATGGAAATGCTCTCTTTTTTTGAAGATTTTTCGGTATGGGAATGATATGGCACTCGGTTCAATACCTGCTGTGGCCACTTGATAGAGTAACGGTTGGAAGATGTGATGGTTATTCTTATCCAGTAAAACTATCTGAAACTTGTTGCTTTTCAATTTTCGTGCCAGCTTTAATCCGCCAAAGCCGCCGCCTACGATTACCAGTCGTTTCTGTCCCTCTTTATCGGGAATGTCCATTGCTGTTTTCATAATTCAATATCATGTTGTTCTTTGTAATATTAAAATAACAGTATAAATCGAGGAAAGTTCTATAAATGATGTAGTTAAAAAGAGTGAACCCCACATGCAATGTAGAAATGAACATTAAAAGAGAAAAATTGGAAACAAAAAGAACAGTAACATTGTTGTAATGAAGAACATAAAAACTAACTTTGCCACGGAAGTTTTCTACAAGTAAATGGACACTAAATTGACAAAATGGATATTACCAATATTGATGCTGATTACAGAAACGGCTGTTCATGCACAAACACACCTTGCAGAAGCAAAAAACTCTGTGGACTCAATTTCTACGTATCCGATAGACTCGCTTCCCAAGAAACGCAGTTTTTTCGGAAAAATGTTGAATTACTTCAACGATGCCAACAAAGAAAAGAAAAACAAGAAATTTGATTTCAGCATTATAGGCGGGCCTCATTATTCCAGTGACACCAAATTTGGAATCGGACTGGTGGCGGCAGGACTCTACCGTACCGACCGGAACGATAGTATTCTCCCTCCGTCCAATGTCTCTCTGTATGGGGATGTCTCCACAGTGGGATTCTATTTGCTGGGAGTACGTGGAAACCATCTGTTTCCCCAAGACAAATACCGGTTGAACTACAATCTGTATTTCTATTCTTTCCCAAGCCTTTACTGGGGACAAGGATATGACAATGGAGCCAATGATGACAATGAGAGTGAATACGATCGCTTTCAGGCGCAGGTTAAGGTGGACTTCATGTTCCGGATGGCACGTAACTTTTATATCGGTCCGATGACAACATTTGATTACGTGTATGGACATGACTTTGAAAAACCGGAATTATGGAAAGGAATGAAAGCGCGTAGCACCAACGTGAGCTTGGGGTTTTCCTTGTTGTATGATTCACGCGATTTTCTGACAAATGCCTATAAAGGATATTACCTACGGATAGACCAGCGCTTCAGTCCGGCCTTTTTGGGAAATAAATATGCATTCAGCAATACGGAACTGACGACCAGCTATTACCAGTCCGTGTGGAAGGGTGGGGTGTTGGCAGGCCAGTTCCATACTCTGCTGAACTACGGAAATCCGCCCTGGGGACTGATGGCAACATTGGGAAGTTCCTATTCTATGCGTGGCTATTATGAGGGGCGCTACCGTGACAAGTGTGCAATGGATGCCCAGCTGGAACTACGCCAACATGTATGGAAGCGAAATGGAGTTGCCGTATGGGTAGGGGCGGGAACCATATTCCCGAATTTCTCGGAATTGGAGGCCAGGCATATTCTTCCTAATTATGGTTTCGGCTACCGCTGGGCTGTCTCTTATACACATCTCCGAGCCCACGAGACTGCAGCTAATCTCGTAT
>ENA-OZXP01000227-OZXP01000227.1-human-gut-metagenome-genome-assembly--contig:-NODE-227-length-11818-cov-6.835501_pt1 | contig 11818 bp, 10 predicted proteins | sample MGYA00243546_ERZ654105 | MGnify/ENA primary metagenome ERZ654105 (study PRJEB26926, sample SAMN06165055) | human gut metagenome | biome: ENVO:00009003; feature: ENVO:2100002; material: ENVO:00002003... | reverse complement strand
GTCGCCAGGGATGGCGGCTGTAAAATTTAAGGAGTACTCGCTATGGTGCATTTACAGTAATTTAACTTGTCGTCCACGCAGCAAATTGCTACTTTCTCGGGGTAGTGCGGGTCACTAAGGTATACATCGAATGGCATGCAAGCATGCATCGATGATACCGTTTGACCCTTTAATCACAAAATCGAAAAATTACTTTAGAAAATTTACACAGAACAGAAGAAATATGTTATTATATACTCTGTAAATCAAAATACGGAGGTTAGTTACATGGCAACGAGGAAGAAATCCTCAGCAAAAAGACAGACAAAAAAGGAGAGAATGGCTCAGATAGAGAGGCAGCAGGCCTTTAAAAAGGAAATATTTCTCTGGATAGTAGTAGCTGTTTCAATCCTTTTATTTATAAGCAATTTTGGAATAGGCGGTCATTTGGGAAACGCAGTAAGCGGTTTCCTTTTTGGTGTATTTGGAATGGTGGCATATATTTTTCCGCTTGTGCTTCTGGTGGGCAGCTTTTTTGCTGTGTCCAATAAGGGCAATTCATATGCTATCATGAAGCTTGTTATGACCATAGTTTTCATATGGTTTATATGTGTGTTTATGTACCTGGCAGTGTATGGTGAATTCGCGGTTTCGCCGGTGCAGTCATATATTGACAGTGTTGAAAGGCATTCAGGTGGTGGCTTTATAGGTGCTCTTATAGGCTGCATTTTAGTTCCGGCGGTAGGAATTATAGGTGCATACGTGGTGACAATAGTTGTGATGATTATCTGTCTTGTGCTCATTACCGGTAAATCATTCATGAAGGGCATGAGAAACGGCGGCCGAAAGGTATACGAGTCAGCGCGTGAGAATAATGAGAGATATCAGGAGTATCGGCAGTATAAGTCAAGAGAGCGTCAGACAAGAGAGGGTTTAGCTTCAGATGATACAGACAGTGACATAAAGGAGGCCGCAAAAGGTGGCAGAAGGAGTAAGCGTGCCGGCCGAAGGATGGACAATAAGATAACAGGCGTGTCACTTGATACAAAAATTGATGGCAGTGAAAACACGCTGGATTTAGGCATGGCAGGTGGTGATACAGCGCATGTGGGGATATTTGGACAAGGTGCAGCAGCTACAGATGCGCTTGGTGAGATAACTATAGAGAATTATCCGAGTTCACCTGCAATAAAGGAGAAAAAGACGACAAGCCTTACATCAGGGGATGCAGGGGAAATAGTGCAGACACCGGACTTTGGTGTGGCATCGGAGCCTGTTTCGGTTTTGGGTGGCACAGCTGCAAGCCATGTGTCGCAGATACCTATATCGGGCTGCGTGGAGCCTGATATATCTGATGATTTTGACATACAAAAAGATAATGAGCTGCAATCAAAATTGTCAGCTCCGGTTGCAGATGCGGTAATGACAAAACCACCTGCAGCAGAGCCAGGTAAGAAAAAGGTCAAATCAGACAAGGATGAGCTTTCCAAAGAGGTTGAAAAAGTCAGCGAACAGATAGCGATAAATGACGCAGAAAATGCAATCCAGCAGAAGCCGTATGTATTTCCGGCTGTTGATCTGCTTAAGGCTCCTGACAGGGGGAAAACCGGTGATTCGCAGGCTCATCTGCGTGAGACGGCGGCAAAGCTTGAACAGACTCTTAATGTGTTTGGAGTGAATGCGAAGGTGAATAATATAAGCTGCGGTCCTGCTGTTACAAGGTTTGAAATCACACCGGAGCTTGGAGTGAAGGTATCAAAGATTGTGAATCTGGCAGATGATATAAAGCTTAATCTGGCAGCCGCGGATATACGAATCGAGGCTCCTATTCCGGGAAAAGCCGCTGTGGGCATCGAAGTGCCAAACAGCCAGAGTGTTGCTGTTTCCTTCAGGGAACTTGTGGAGTCTGAAGAATTTAAAAATGCCAAATCAAAGATTACCTTTGCAGTGGGAAAAGATATTGCAGGCAAGGTTAAGGTTACGGATATCGCAAAAATGCCACATCTTTTAATTGCAGGTGCTACCGGCTCAGGTAAGTCAGTTTGTATCAATACAATTATCATGAGTATACTATACAAGGCAAAGCCGGATGAGGTAAAGCTGATTATGATTGACCCGAAGGTGGTTGAGCTTAGTGTATACAATGGCATACCTCATCTGATGATTCCGGTTGTTACAGATCCTAAAAAAGCTGCAGGAGCATTAAACTGGGCAGTTTCAGAGATGACAGACCGATACGAGAAGTTTGCAAACAGCGGTGTCAGGGAAATAAACGGTTACAATGCCATGATTGATGCAATGGATGGCAAGGATACAGAAAAACCGCCAAAGATGCCACAGATTGTCATTATAGTGGACGAGCTTGCAGATCTTATGATGGTCGCATCAAAGGATGTAGAGGAGGCAATATGCAGGCTGGCACAGCTTGCGAGAGCAGCCGGTATACATCTGATCATAGCCACACAGAGGCCTTCTGTTAATGTTATTACAGGTCTCATCAAGGCGAATATGCCAAGCCGTATCGCATTTGCGGTTACAAGCGGTGTTGACAGTCGTACCATACTTGATATGAATGGTGCGGAAAAGCTCCTTGGAAAGGGAGATATGTTATTTGACCCACAGGGTGTTCCGAAGCCCCTTCGAGTACAGGGCGCATTCGTTTCAGATAAAGAAGTTTCCGATATTGTGAAATTTATTATTGAAAATAATGAGAATGCACAGTACAGTAATGATGTGGCACAAAAGATGGAGAGCCTGTCGAATGATACGACAAATACAACCGTTACCATTTCAGATGTGGAAAACACGGATGATGGCAGGGACTATTACTTTGCGGAGGCAGCGTCAATTATCACAGATAAGGAACGGGCTTCAATCGGAATGCTTCAAAGATACCTTAAAATTGGCTTCAACAGGGCGGCCCGCATCATGGATCAGCTCGAAGAGGCCGGTGTAGTTGGACCTGAGGAGGGAACAAAGCCCCGCAAGGTTCTGGTGACTAAAGAGGAATTAGATACTATATTAGAGAATAATTAACACAAAGGAGCAAAGAAAAATGAAAACAGATATTCAGATCGCACAGGAAGCTACAATGCTTCCAATCAAGGATGTAGCAGCATCTATAGGGATTAAAGAGGATGACTTAGAGCTTTATGGAAAGTATAAGGCAAAGATTTCTGATGAGCTCATCAATCGCACAAAGAAAAATCCTGACGGAAAGCTCATACTCGTTACAGCTATTAACCCGACTCCTGCAGGGGAGGGAAAGACAACCACAAGCGTCGGTCTTGGAGAGGCATTTGGACGCCTTGGGAAGAAAGCACTTATCGCACTTCGTGAGCCGTCACTAGGACCTTGCTTTGGTATCAAGGGAGGAGCAGCCGGTGGCGGATATGCACAGGTTGTCCCAATGGAGGATTTAAATCTTCATTTTACAGGAGATTTTCATGCAATTACATCTGCGAACAATCTGCTTGCAGCACTTCTTGACAATCATATCCAGCAGGGAAACGAGCTTGGCATCGACCCGCGCCAGATTGTATGGAAGAGATGTATGGATATGAATGACCGTGTCCTTAGAAATATCGTTGTTGGTCTTGGAAGCAAGATGGACGGAATGGTCAGAGAAGATCATTTTGTCATCACTGTAGCATCTGAAATTATGGCAATACTCTGTCTGGCCGATGATATGGCAGATTTAAAGAAGCGACTTGGAAGAATTATTGTGGCATATACCTTTGACGGAAAGCCTGTCACAGCCGATGATCTTCAGGCTACAGGCTCTATGGCAGCTCTCTTAAAGGATGCCTTAAAGCCGAACCTTATCCAGACACTTGAGCATACACCGGCAATAGTTCACGGTGGACCTTTTGCCAATATAGCACATGGCTGTAACAGTGTCCGTGCCACAAAGACAGCATTAAAGCTTGCAGACTATGTTATCACTGAGGCAGGCTTTGGCGCAGACCTTGGCGCAGAGAAGTTCTTTGATATCAAGTGCCGTATGGCAGGGCTTAAGCCGGATGCAGTTGTACTTGTTGCAACAATCAGAGCATTAAAATATAATGGCGGCGTGCCGAAGGATGAGCTTTCATCAGAGAATCTTGATGCACTTAAGGCTGGAATCGTAAATCTTGAGAAGCATATTGAGAATCTTCACAAGTTTGGTGTGCCTGTAGTTGTCACATTAAATTCATTTGTCACAGACACCAAGGCTGAGACTGATTTTGTAGAGCAGTTCTGTAAGGAAAGAGGCTGTGAATTTGCACTCTCAGAGGTATGGGAGAAGGGTGGCGAAGGCGGAATTGACCTTGCCAACAAGGTACTTGAAACAATCGAGCACAAGGAAAGCAATTTCAAAGTACTCTATGATGATAGCCTGTCACTTAAGGAAAAGATTGAAACTGTTGCAAAAGAAATATATGGAGCAGATGGTGTTACATATTCTCCGGCAGCAGAGAGAGAACTTAAGAGGATTACAGACCTTGGAATGGGAGATTTTCCAATATGTATGGCAAAGACACAGTATTCGCTTTCTGATGATGCAAAGAAGCTTGGCAGACCAAGCGGCTTTAAAATCAACGTACGTGAGGTTTATGCGTCAGCAGGTGCAGGCTTTGTTGTAGCAGTAAACGGTTCTATCATGACTATGCCGGGACTTTCGAAGAAGCCGGCTGCATACGGCATTGATGTGGATGACAATGGTGTGATCACAGGATTATTCTAGGAGGAAATATGGCTAATCTAATAGACGGAAAATTGATTTCAACACAGATTAAGGATGAGCTTAAGGAAGAAGTGGCAGAGCTTAAGAAAAAAGGCATCGAGGGCTGCCTTGCGGTGATTCAGGTCGGAAATGACCCTGCATCATCAGTGTATGTGCGCAACAAGAAAAAGGCGTGTGAGTATGTCGGAATTAAATCGCTTTCATATGAACTTGCAGAGGAGACTACGGAGGATGAGATATTAAAACTTATCGAAAAGCTCAATGCTGATGTTTCCGTAAATGGTATTCTCTGTCAGCTTCCACTGCCAAAGCATATCGATGAGGACAAGGTTATTGATGCTATTGACCCGAAGAAGGATGTTGATGGCTTCAGTCCACAGAGTGTTGGAGCGATGGTTATAGGAAAGCCTGGTTTTTTGCCGTGTACTCCGGCCGGTATCATTCAGCTTTTAAAGAGAAGCAATATAGATATTGATGGTAAAAGCTGTGTTGTGGTTGGCAGAAGCAATATAGTCGGCAAGCCTATGTCACTTCTCATGCTTAGGGAGAATGCAACTGTTACGGTATGTCATTCACATACAAAGGATTTAAAAGATGTATGTAAAAATGCTGATATACTTATAGTGGCAATAGGAAAGCCTAAGTTTATAGATGCTTCATATGTGAAGGATGGTGCGGTTGTCATTGATGTTGGAATCCACAGAAATGCTGAAAATAAGCTGTGTGGTGATGTGGATTTTGATTCTGTTGTGTCTAAAGCGTCACATATCACACCTGTACCGGGCGGTGTAGGTCCTATGACCATTGCGATGCTCATGAGCAATTGTGTTGAGGCTATGAAGAGATAATTAGACAATAAGTAAGAGGATTAGATGTATGAGATGTGCCAATTGTGGTAATGAATTGAAGGCGGGCAGTCTGTACTGTGATGTCTGTGGGCATCCGGTTCAGATAGTGCCTGATTACAACGAATTTGATGATTATCTTGATAATCTGGTTGGAAATGATGACAGGCGAACTGATGGACAAAAGACTGTAAAGCCTGTGTCTGATAGGACAATCAGGTTTGATGAGCCGGTGAGGGAACAGCTTCATAGTGCCGGTCAGCGGAACGGACAAAAACCGGACAGAATGTCACAGTCTGTAAAGCAGCAGGTGAGACAGGCTCAGACAGGTGAGCAGCAGTCTCAGACGAAACAACCGTGTGAGAAGCCGCAGTCTGACGGACAGAGGGCAAAGAGAGCGCAGCAGAAGAAGATAATTATTATCTCAGCTGTAGTGTGCGTTGTAGCAATTGTAATACTTATTGCAGCTATTACACGTAATGTAAGCAGATCACATGACAATTCATTTGATTATCAGGTGAAGCAGGCAAAGGCAGCTTATTCGGCGGGGAATATAAATTCCGCGGTTTCTTATTATGAGAAGGCTTTGTCAATTGATTCGGATAATACAGATGTCAGATTTGCTTTGGCTGATATATATATGTCGAAGAAGGATTATGATGCCGCTCTTGTGCTGTATCAGGAAATTATCAATATTGATCCAAAGAGCAAAGAGGCTTATAAGCAGCTTATCTCGATTTATGAATCAAAAAAGGATTATGATGCAATTGTTGCGTTGCGTGAGAGTGCTAAGGATACATCTGTTTTAAAGCTTTTTGCGGATTATACTGTATCTAAACCGCAGTTTAGCAAGAGCAGTGGCAAGTATGGAGAGACTATTGAGCTTTCTATAGATGCAGACAGCGATACCAAAATATACTATTCATATGATTCGGATAATCCTTTGACCAGAGGAGAAAGATATTATAGCCCGATCACCTTGGACAAGGAAGGCACATATGAGATAACAGCTGTTGCGGTTGATGACAGAGGAATCAAAAGCGAGGTGGCATCTGCCAAGTATGAAATCGAGTTTGAGGCACCGGATGCACCGGAGATAGACCCTGACGGAGGTACATTTGGTGCACAGACAGACATTACAATCACAGTACCTGAAAATTGCAAGGTATACTATACCTGGGATTCGTCAGATCCGAGTGCTGCATCAACAGAGTATACAGCTCCAATACCTGTTCCTGAGGGAAATAATGTGCTTTCTGTTATTGCGATAGACCAGAATACCGGAAAGTGCAGTGATATATACAGATCAAGATTTGAATTTTATATGAATTAATAAAAAACACGCATGAGTTGATTAATCATGCGTGTTCTTTTTTCATGTAATTCTCCCGAGGGTATATGAGATTTATGCTTAGATATTAACTAAATGATATCTATATATGATAAATCTTTCAAGGATTACTTGCCTTTCTATAAATTTTGTAATAATATTTTATTATATCTTTTTTAGGAGACAATAATGGAAGATTTAATGAAATTGAGAGAGTCTATCGATGAGATAGACAGTGAAATAGTTAGATTATATAAGGAAAGAATGGATATCTCAAAGCACGTTGCCGAGTATAAGATAACCACCGGCAAAAAGGTCTTTGACAAGGCGAGAGAGGATGAAAAGCTTGAGAAATTATCGTCTCTTGCAGATGATGAGTTTTTGAAGCACGGTATAGTTGAGCTTTTTGAACAGATTATGTCGACCAGTAGAAAGAAGCAGTATCAGCTTATGATTGAGCATGGCATAGTGGAGAAGGAAAACTTTACTGAGGTAGACAGCCTGGATTTTTCCAATGCAAGGATTGTGTTTCAGGGAGTTGAGGGTGCATACTCACAGCTTGCCATGAAGACATACTTTGGCGAGAACTGTAATGGCTACAACGTGGATTCCTGGAAGGATGCCATGGAGGATATCAAATGCGGAAAGGCTGATTATGCAGTGCTTCCGATAGAGAATTCTTCAGCCGGTATTGTATCGGAAAACTATGATCTGCTTGTTGAATACGACAATTATATAGTTGGGGAGCAGATTATACGCATCGACCACAGTCTGATGGGACTTCCGGGTGCAAAGATTTCTGATATAAGGACTGTGTATTCACATCCGCAGGCGCTTATGCAGTGCTCAGATTTTTTTGATGAGCATAAGGATATTAACCAGGTGGCTGTCAGGAATACAGCTTTTTCTGCAAAGAAGGTAAAGGATGACGGAGATATCACACAGGCTGGCATAGCTAGCCATATCTCGGCTGATATATATGGGCTTCAGGTGCTTGAGAGCCGCATACAGAACAATAAAAACAATGCAACAAGGTTTATAATTGTGTCGGCTAAAAGGGTATGCCGCAGAGATGCAGACAGGATAAGCATATGCTTTGAGACACCTCATAAGAGTGGTGCACTGTATCATATGCTGGCACACTTTATATACAATGGAATCAATATGTTAAATATCCAGTCTCGTCCGATATCTGATAAGGCATGGGAGTACAGGTTCTTTGTTGATTTTGAAGGACGTTTTACGGATACAGCGGTGCAGAATGCGTTAAGAGGCATAAGGGAAGAGGCAATTGCCCTTAAGATTCTTGGTACATATTAGATTATAGAAATTTAGATAAAAGTGTTGACAACAGAAATTGTCTGTGCTATATTCTAGTAGTTGTATGAAAACAAAGTAGAGTATCCACTCTCACCTAAGCGCAATGGAGCGACTTAGCGTTAATATTTTCAAACATTTGTGTTGAAGATTGTATAGTGGATAGTCTGCCTATCCACTATTTTTTATGGAGGTACAAGACCATTAGCGAATTAATGATTAATGAACAGATCAGAGACAGAGAAGTTCGACTGATTGGAGCGGATGGAGAGCAGTTAGGAATTGTTTCTTCAAGAGAAGCTCAAAAGATTGCAGACGAGGCAGGACTTGATTTAGTAAAGATAGCACCAAATGCAAAGCCACCTGTATGTAAGGTGATTGATTATGGTAAGTATCGTTATGAGCAGGCCCGTAAGGAAAAGGATGCAAAGAAAAAGCAGAAGACCGTTGAATTGAAAGAGATTCGTCTCTCACCTAACATTGAGGCTAACGACTTGAATACCAAGATGAATGCTGCAAAGAAATTTCTTGCAAAAGGAAATAAGGTAAAGATCACACTCAGATTCAGAGGACGTGAGATGGCTCATATGAATGCAAGCAAACATATCCTTGATGATATAGCGGAGAATCTTTCAGATGTAGCGGTAGTGGAGAAAGCACCGAAGGTTGAAGGAAGAAGCATCGGTATGGTGCTGGCAGAAAAGAGATAACAATTTAAGGAGGAACACACAATGCCAAAAATGAAAACAAGCAGAGCAGCTGCAAAACGTTTCAAAGTTACAGGAACAGGAAAGTTAAAAAGAAATAAAGCCTACAAGAGACATATCTTAACTAAGAAAACAACAAAGACAAAGAGAAATCTCAGAAAAGCAACAATGACAGATGAGACAAATGTTAAGAATATGAAGAAGATTTTACCATACATGTAATCGGTAGTATTAGTTAAGGAGGAATCAACAAATGGCAAGAGTTAAAGGCGGTTTAGGCGCTAAGAAAAGACATAACAGAACATTAAAGTTAGCAAAGGGTTACAGAGGCGCTAGATCTAAGCAGTATAGAGTAGCAAAGCAGTCAGTTATGAGAGCACTTACAAGCTCATACGCTGGACGTAAAGAGAGAAAGAGACAGTTCCGTCAGTTATGGATTGCCCGTATCAACGCAGCAGCTCGTATCAACGGACTTTCATACAGCCAGTTCATGCACGGCTTAAAGTTAGCAAACGTTGACCTTAACCGTAAGGTATTAGCTGATATGGCTGTTACAGATGCAGCAGGATTTGCTAAATTAGTAGAGGTTGCTAAATCTAAGCTTGCTTAGTTTAGCATAAAGAGATATATGAAAAAAGCTGCCGGGCTTCACATGAAGTCCGGCAGCTTTTTTTATTCTTGAGCTTTTTTGTATTTACTGCGATATTCCTTAGGCGAAAGGCCTTTTATTTTATGAAAGGTCTTTGAAAAATAAAGGCTGTTATCAAACCCTATAGAGCCTGCAATTGCTGTGATGGACAATGAGGAGTGTTTAAGCAGATAGCATGCCTGTTTGATTCTGAAATCGGTCAGATATTCCTTTGGCGATACACCGAGGATGCTCTGGAAGGAACGGAACAGGTGACTTCGGCTTAAGCCTATATATGATGCAATATCCTCAACGGTGATAGGGTATGAATAGTTGGCGGAGATGTATTCGATGCCCTTTTGTACATAGGAGTTTGCACTGTTTTGCGGTGGCTTTGATGTGGCGGCGCTGACAAAAAGAGCGAGGGTGGTGTAGAGTCGCCCGGTCATTTCGAGTGCATTTTCAAATTCTGTGCCTCTGGCGTCGTATATATGCATGAGCTGTCTTTTGATTTCGTTTCCGTTTGATACACTGTGTATGTATGGATGCGCTTTTGTGAAATCAGTGGCTCTTAAAATGGTTGCAGCATCGCTGCCGGTAAAGCCTACCCAGGTATATTCCCAAGGATCTTCTGCATCAGCCTGATAAATCACTTCAGTATTTGGATATACGAGAAACGCATCGCCGGGAGTTAATGTGTGAACACTGCCATTTACAGTGTAGCGGCCTTTACCGCTTATGATATAGTGAATCAGATAATGGTCTCTGATACCGGGTCCCCACTGATACAGGCTATCACAGCTCTGGAAGCCTACGTTATATACGGACAGAGATACAAGCTCTTTTTCTTTTACGATATAGGAATTTTTATATTTATTGTTCATATTGCCTACCTTTACAACATTTTTACATATTTCTTCTACATTTTATTCTATACAAAAATGAGCAAATGCGCTACAATAAATTTAACAAAAATGAAAAGGAGATATTTATTATGGCAATTTTAGTTACTGGTGGAGCCGGATATATCGGAAGCCACACATGTGTGGAGCTTCTTGATGCAGGCTACGATGTTGTAGTACTTGACAATCTTTCAAATTCATCTGAGAAGTCACTTGACAGAGTTAAGGCTCTTACAGGCAAAGAAGTAAAGTTCTATAAGGGAGATATCCTTGACAGAGACATCTTAAATAAGATTTTTAAGGAAGAAAAGATAGATAGCTGTATTCACTTTGCAGGACTCAAAGCAGTAGGAGAGTCTGTGGCAAAGCCTTGGGAGTATTATAACAATAATATTGCAGGAACACTTACACTTGTTGATGTGATGAGACAGAATGGCTGCAAGAGCATCATTTTCTCTTCATCAGCTACAGTATACGGAGATCCTGCACAGATTCCTATCACAGAGGAGTGTCCAAAGGGACAGTGTACAAACCCATATGGCTGGACAAAGTCTATGCTTGAGCAGATACTTATGGACATCTATAAGGCAGATAATGAGTGGAACGTTATTCTTCTTCGTTACTTCAATCCAATCGGAGCTCATAAGAGTGGTACAATGGGTGAGAATCCAAACGGTATTCCAAACAACCTCATGCCTTACATCACACAGGTGGCAGTAGGCAAGCTCAAAGAGCTTGGAGTATTCGGAGATGACTATGATACTCCTGACGGAACAGGTGTGAGAGATTACATCCATGTAGTTGACCTTGCGGTTGGACATGTCAAGGCTTTAAAGAAAATTGAGGAGAATGCAGGTCTTTGCATCTACAATCTTGGAACAGGACACGGCTACAGCGTGCTTGATATCGTAAAGAATTTCGAGGCTGCAACAGGGGTCAAGATTCCTTATACAATAAAGCCTAGAAGACCTGGCGATATTGCTACATGCTACTGTGATCCATCAAAGGCCAAGAGAGAGCTCGGCTGGGAAGCACAGTATGGTATTAAGGAGATGTGTGCCGACTCATGGAGATGGCAGAAGAACAATCCTAACGGATATGATGATTAATTATGATTAATTTTTAATTAGGCTTATACTTAAATTATTTATGCCTTGGAGCATTCTGTGGTAAACGGAATGCATTCCAAGGCAATTTTACTTTAAGGCAGAAATATTTATCATAGCGTGGATAGACACCGGGTGTGTCCGGTGTCAACAACAATAAAAAAACATCGCATAAATGCGATGCTTTCGGGTTGGGCTGTATTTAATTAAATAAATATCAGTGAGCAGTCCGTACGGGAATCGAACCCGTGTTTCCGCCGTGAGAGGGCGGCGTCTTA
>ENA-OZXP01000205-OZXP01000205.1-human-gut-metagenome-genome-assembly--contig:-NODE-205-length-12371-cov-9.044414_pt1 | contig 12371 bp, 7 predicted proteins | sample MGYA00243546_ERZ654105 | MGnify/ENA primary metagenome ERZ654105 (study PRJEB26926, sample SAMN06165055) | human gut metagenome | biome: ENVO:00009003; feature: ENVO:2100002; material: ENVO:00002003... | reverse complement strand
ACGAGATTAGCTGCAGTCTCGTGGGCTCGGAGATGTGTATAAGAGACAGATCATAGACAGCCTGATTATATGTCAGCACACCCGGATAATTCACAAACAAATCATAGAGCTTATGCACAGCAATGCTGTTACGATAACGAGGCGGAATATACGACAATCTCTCAGACATCGCCAGTTCCAACTTACTCAAATTTGTCCTGATTTTCTGAATCTTCAAGGCAAAAAAGCCAAGCATCAAACCACAGGCAAGCACATAGACAACCGCGCCAATAAAAATTGCCTTCGGTGCACCGGCTGCAGGGGCTATCTTTTGTGTCATCATCATGACAACCAAAGATACAATTACAGCCAATACCAAAATGGGAAGCCCAACCACCAAGGTTTGAATCATCCGCCATTTCGGCAAAACAGGCTCTGTTTTATAGAATCCACTATCGTGAACATCAGCATAAGCCTGAAATCTTTCATTCTCCCGTTTCGGAGAATACATCTGCTCATAATACTTCCAAAGCTCATCTTCATAAGCTGTCAGACTGGGAACCAACTGATTACAGTTGTCAAACCAATCGTCCCATGACCGCATCTGAAGCGCTTGCTTCTGCTTTCCCATATATACTCATCCTCCTTAAAACAACATCTGATAAAAATCCTTGATAAGCACAACACTCATCAATGTCAACAGACATAACATACCAGCAGCCTGTAAACCCATCTGAATCTTCACTGACACCGGTTTTTTACGAACAGCCTCGATTATCAAAAATACAAGATGTCCACCATCTAATCCAGGAATCGGCAGCAAATTCAAAATACCCAGATTTACCGTCAACATGATTATCAGCATCAAAAACTCTGCTCCGGCTGTTACTTTCGCATCAGCCGTACTTGCTTCCGCAATAGCAGAAGAACTGCTGCCAATCGTATCCATGATACTCACAGGACCTGCCAAATCCCGAATGCCAAATTTGCCTGTCACAAGACCACTCAAAGATTTCCCGGTACTTACGACCTGATATCGAAACGTAGACCAGGTGTCCTTTAACAGATTATCGGAATCACTACGGTCAGAACTATAGCCAAAACCGAACTCCTCACTTTCTACAGAAACCGGCTCAATCGTGATTTCCTTTTCTGTATCTTCATGCCGATACACAATAGATACCGCTTCATCGGTCAAAGGTTCATCATCCAAATAATCACTCAACGTATAATCACTGGATGCTCTTACGTCACGTATCTGTACAATACAATCGCCGGGTTCAGGACCTTTACCAGACAATGCAGATTCATCTAAAAACTGCATAATGACCAATTCACCGTCATCATTGACACCTGTTGAAATCCCAAAACCATACTTCAGAACCTTATTTGTTGGATACGTAATATCCAACTCTTGCCCATCTCGCAAGACAGTCACATCCATGGTTTCCGGATGGTCATTCATCGTATACCACTGATAAAAATACAACTCATGAGAAGAACCAATCGAAGTATCGTTAATTCGAATCACTTCGTCACCCTCCTGCAATCCTGCAGACTGAGCTGTCGGCGTCACATCAGTAACCAACGGCGTGTCATGGCCAAAAGCCATCACACAGACAAAAGATAACAAAAGACCCAAAAGCAAATTTACCAGCACACCTGCCGATACAATTCCCATACGCTTCCACACAGTTGCATTTGAAAATGCATCTGCATCTGATATGACGATTTCCTTACCGTCATCGTCCAGTTTATGAGCTTCGCCTTTCATGGCACAAAATCCACCCACAGGCACCAATCGTAAACTATATCGAGTCCCCGATTTTTTCGAAACCTTAGAAAAAATCCGAGGTCCCATACCAATTGCAAATTCTTCTACAAAAACGCCTGCCTTCTTAGCAGCAATAAAATGCCCCAATTCATGCAATAAAATCAACACACATAAAACCAAAAGGCCAACTATCCATTTCATCTGTCAGCTTCCTCCCTGCTATGATTTTTGATATACTCCTCTGCAGCCACTCGCAAAAATCCAGAAAACGTCATGCCCTGTTCCTGTGCAGCAGCCGTAAATCGGTCCTTCTGCCATTGAGCCATAGAAACCATAACAGAAACTCGGTCTCTCTCTTTCTTTACAGATAGCGGATTTTGACTACCCATGTACACGCCTCCTAACTATATAAATTTTATATATTTATTATATACTTCGTCTCTTATCATACTCACTTTTCCCTCATTTGTCAAGAAAATGAAGCATATTCACAAGAAAAACCGTCAAATGAAATACACACTTGACGGTTTTCTCTATTATTTCATATGTTTTTCCAATTTAGCCATGGCTTTCTGATAAATTTTCATCCAACCATGACTGGCTTCCTTATGAGACAACTGATATCTCAAAAAATCAAGATAACCATGTCCAAACTCACTTCGTATCATGCGTTCCACATCTGTGATGTTTCCAATCCCATGCTCAGGCTCATTACACAAGACCTTATACATCTTGACCGGAAAAACCAGCTCACCATACGAATCCAACCGAGCAAAATCATTATACAAATCAACGCAACGGTCACTGTGCATCTGTTTGCAAACATCCTGAGAGCTACCTGCCGACGTATACATATAATATTCGACATTGTAACCCCGTATTCGTGAAACCACTGACGTGGCAGCCTGCCTGGCCGTATCTTTCTGTTCTTTTACAGACAAACGCCCAATATTTCGTTTCACTTTATCACCGATATACTTCAAAGAATCCTTATCCATTGCATCAGTACGACGAATCGTATCTATCTGAGCCTGCGGCAAACCTCTCTCTGCAATCGGCAAATGGTCATAGATACTTACATCCAAACCTTTCACCTGTGCCTCCAGAATCTGTGCCCGACTCATAAAAGCCTGATATCGTCGCTGATACGTATCAAAAGGCAATGTAGTCTGCAAACGAACCAAATCCTCAAAATCTTTCATCAAAGAAGCACTGATATCATGTCTCAGCTGAGCATCTATCTGCACCCCATACTTATCGGCGTAAAAGAATCTCTGATTGGAAGGAACATATTTCGCAATCCGACCATCCGGCAATGCAAACATCTGTCCATCTCGCGGCTCACCTACCTGATACATACAATCTGTAGACATCGACTGATAAACAGTCTGACGCTCAGCTTCCTGAGCTGACCAAATATCAGGCATTACATCATTCTGCAGAATACTTTGTGACACGTTTTCTCCTACATACTGACCATTCTGCAAATGAAACGTCAAAGCAATCATGTTCTTATGTTCCGGAATGGTACGACAAGCAAGAGAATGCAACGGATACACCTGTGTCAAAAATGCCAGGGCCCACATAACATCCGCTTTTCGACCTGTCAAATGCAAATAATTCATATCCTGCCGATACCACGTAACCGTCACATAAGACAGCTTATACACCAAATTTCGATACGCATATATCAAAGCATTCTGCTTTGCCCATTCATCCGGTTTCAACTGCTTCATCATCTGATAAATCATGTTACCGGCATTCAATTTCAATTCGATATATCGTCTATCTTTCAGCAGCTTTTCATATTCTGACAGCAAAAGCAGGAAAGCCCGCTTTTGCCGGAACCAGAATTGAGAAACAATCACATGATAGGGACGAACCCTATCATATGCTTCTGTATTATTCATATCTCTCACGACTCCTTTCTTGCCACATACGTGTCTTGCAGATAATCAGTCATGAGTTTATCATCCAAAACCGTATTGTGATACTTATATTCTGTACGAATACAATTCGTAAAACCTTTCAAAGCACCGATGATATGAACATCATCCTGAGCACGAGTAATCGCAGTATACACAAGATTTCGATTCAAAAAACCACTGGTCATGAACCATCCATCTCCTGCCAAAGCGCTCGGATACAATACGATACAATGTTTTGCCTCTGACCCTTGTGCCTTATGAACAGACACACAATAAGCCAAAACCCACTCCAACCGGAATGTCTCTGTATCGACACCAATTACACGGCCATCATCCAACCGAACGACCAACGTGGCTCGCTCCCTGCCATCAACAGGATAATACCGAATAATCTGACCGCTATCGCCATTATAGCAGCCATCCATACCAGAATCAGGCTCTTTCCGCAAATCATTTTTCGGAAAGACAACCGAACTCTTTTCTGGATGATTGACCGTATTCATCACACGGTCACCGATACGTAATTTCTGACCATTGATTTGTACATCGGTCAGCTCCATGCCTTGCGCATCGAAATAGCTCCGCATAGCTGATGACTCAAACACATAGCCATCCATATCGGTATTTACTGAAACAATTCCTTTACCCAAAGGATTCAAAGCATCCTGCAAACGGAGATTCATATCAACCACACCGCCAACATACTTGTTAATCGGTGACATGACAAGAACATCTGAAAGTTCTGCTCCGTTTTTCAGAGCATTCTGGTACTCTGTCACAGCATATTGAACCATATCCACATCGGGAGCCGGAATCAATTCAAAATTCTTTGTCAAAATACTCGGTTCCTTACCGAGAATCATCTCATCCGCATTCGACACGATTTCAGGAGCATGACTCCGGTGATTCGTTTCCAGCTTATAAGTTGGAATCACTTTTGAGTTCAAAAAACTATAGAAGAACGGACCTGCCTCAATCGGAGGAAGCTGGTCTTTGTCACCAACAAAAACCACCCAGCAACCCTCGATATATTTCAGCAGTCGAGCTGCATCAGCAAAACATACCATCGAAGCCTCATCCACAATCACCAATGTGTCAAAAGTCCGAGGCATCATATCATCCGCCGTCATAATCTTTGGCACAAACAAATTACCATGATTATCACAATGTTCTTTCAGATATTTGCCATGAGACAAAAGAAATCGAGCAATTGTTTCAACATTTGTTTCGCCTGTTGCAGATTTAATCCGATTCACAGCCCGACCTGTAGGTGCCAGCATAAACACATTATTGCTATTCGTCGCTTTCTTCCAGGCATCAACCAAACCAGCCAGAACAGTCGTTTTACCTCGACCAGGACCGCCTGTCAAACAAGAAAATGGATTACTCATCACATGCTCAATGGCTTCCTCTTGCTCTTTATGAAAAACCATGCCGCCAGGTCCACCATACTTCCGAGCTTGTGTTACATATGCTTTTCCAGCCTGCTGACGAGATTTCAACACAGACTGTGTATCTTTCCACGCCAAAATCTTTCGATAATAACGAACGGTATTACGGATATCTGTTTCATATCCATACATCCCATAATCATAAAGATGCGTTTCGCCGTTCATCACTTCCTTATAAACCAGCTTATTGCCCTGAATCAACGTACGAAACAGATTGGAAAGCTCAGCAGGCGAATACGGATGACCCAGCAGTTTCATAAAAATCGAACGAAACTTCTCCACATCCTGATAATCTGACAAGTTCAAATATGTTCCGCCTGTCTGACGCATGTAATCCTGCATGCTCTTCGCAAATACAGCATCCACACGCATAGAATCATCCCATGCCAAAGGAACATCGTTCAGAGCAATCTTATCAATCTCTGAAAATTTTACAGGATACTTTCGCCAAAACAACTCATACGGATTTTTATTATAAGACTTCTCAATGGAATCAAAAGAATGAGTCCTAAAAATATTCCAATTGACGATAATATCGACAATACCCATCGTCATATGAGGATAACGCTGAACCAAACGAGTCTTCAAAGATGAAGCACATACCCCATCAATCAGAGTACGCATCTGTTTTTTCGACAAATGACATGTCTGCTCCACAACATCAGAATTGTGCTCAATCATAGTCAGAGTATCTTCTCCAAAATTCTGAAGGAGCTTATCAATTGTCGCCGTTCCAATTCCCTTAAACAAAGAACTGGATAGGAATTTCCGAATACCGACAACACTATTAACATCAGGACGCACATTGGTTGCTTCCAAAAGCAAATACCCACGGTCATCCACCAAATTACCCGTACACACCAAAGAAATTCCCTGATAAACCTGTACGGCACAACTGCCTGTCACATGAATTGTACCATACTTGGATGTTCGCAGGAAACCGCCGAACCAACCCCAAGGTTTCGGACAATTCTTATATAATCCGGTCAAAACACCTCTTACTTCAATATCTTTCTCACATACTGCCATCTATCTCATACCTTTCTGTCGGTTATTCTCATAATATCTCTGTTATTATTATAGCATAAAAACCCTCATTTATCAAGGATATTTCTCTATATGTCAGAAAAACGCACCCCCTGTTACAGAGGGTGCGTCATCTGAATTACTGATTCAGCAACATCTTCATCTGAATATCAAACCGGCCTTCGGCAAAACTCCATCTGTCCAGTTTAACAAGGAAATGATAAAACGCATCGGTTACCTGATAAGAACCAATAGCAGAAACATCATCCTTATTGATGTTTGCTTCAGCAAATACATTGCTGTTTTTATCATTTTTCAGCTGATTCAGTTTGTCCAAATCTTCTGACGTCTTCACCTGAATGATATACGGGGTTCCATCGGAACCATACAACGTACCGTCACCCTTATCCATGAAGTACGTCCGGTCACGCAGCATATAATCTTTCACAGCCACAAATGCCTGTTTCAGAATATCATCCATCTGATGGTTAATACCAGCATATGAGACAAGCTCATCCCGGCTCAGCATACCGCCAGCATAGATTTTACTCTGACGAGCCTGCTGTTGCTGCTTGGCCGCTGCATTTGCCTGCAACTGTTCTTTATTGACCTGCGCAGACGCAGCACTGTAAGACGGCATCAGATGTTCATCATAACCACTATCGTCATCTGTCTCACCAGACTTCACACGCTGGTCACGAGCCAGCTTTTCATCAATAATGGCCATAATTTCATTTGCCCATACATCAGGGTCCATCTGAGCAATCTCCGCATCAGAGAAGGCATATTCCTCCTGATACAACTCCTGTACAGCCTTCGACTGTTTCGCCTGAGCCATTCTCTTCTCCAACATTTTGTTGAAGTCCGGTTGATTCTTCCGCACATCGAAGTCCAAAGCACTGGACAATGTCGGAATCGTCTGCAACGAATAATCATGACCGGCATGCACAATCGTATTCTGGAACAACCGCCAGGACATCGGCAAGATGGTCTGGTTTCTGTTCCAAACAGGAGCATCACCTGCACGGAACACAATACTATTACGTTCCGCAATAAACGCCATGTCATTGTACATGATTACAGGAACTTCTTTCGTCGTCATCGTATAAGACAACTTCGATTCGTTCTGCATGAACAAACGCTGTTTGTCCACTGTAATATTCTTTGTATCAATAAATGACTTATGAGTTGTTCCCGACATCTTCTGCAAGGTATCAAGCATACTATCGTCGGTACTTTTAAGGAATCGGAAATGTTATCATACGGCTTTTTATCCGTATTTCTGCATCATTACAATGCAGCCCAGCGTAAATTTTCACCACAGACTCTGCATCTGTATCGTCCGATGGTGGAGACTCTTGGATAGATTATATTCTGCAATATCTCAATTGCAGGTTCACTATCTACGCGTTGCCGCTGACCAAAGTTTTAACTCTGGCCTTCGCTGTCGGATTACGGTTGCAAACCGCTTCCCCGCTTCTTTCTCCACTCATAATCCATGACCTACCTGACGATTTCGTCATGGACAGCTCATCTATTGACTTCGCATTGAATACATCAATAGACCTTGTTAACTATATTTGAAGTATTTCCTTGGATAACCTTATCTACTGAATCTCCATACACGTCTCGGATTGTTTCACCTGTTCGCAACACAGGCTCTGTGTCAATTCACAGCACGGTCATTATGACCCATAGCCCTGACTATATGTCAATCTGATTTCTCAGACCATCTATTTTTCGCGCACCCTTAATGAAAAAATCATCTGCTTGGCCGCTAACTGGGACTCCCAATCCCTTAGTCGATAAGCGTTATCCGGCTCTTACGCTACGGATATTCGCAACTGAACAAACCCTTACAACATACCTTGAAATTGTTCATCTAAATACTGAATAATCTCACTATCACGCAAAGAATAAGATATTTCCAACAATTGTACGCCCATTTTACACGCATATTCACGTTTCGAAGCATCATTTCGCTGCTGTACAAGAAATTGCTTCTCTCCTCCAAAATACTCAACAGGTTGATAATGTTGAATCCCTTGACATTCAATCAGAAATACAAGTTCCATATTGCTATTATAAACAGCAAAATCATAAGACAAAGGATACCCCAAAGAACCCCTTAAATCCGTAAAAGTTTTTTGAGGTTCATAATAAATATCTTTATTCTTCAAATATTGATTAACAAAACTTTCAGACTTAGAAATACCAAAACCCAATTTAGTCTTCTCTCGCAAAACCTCAAGTTTATGACATCCACAAGAATAACTTAAACCTTGTTTCAAAGTACCTGCTCGAAGTTCCCTAATTTCACCGCATCTACATTGGCATTTCCACAATGTCACCCGTCGACCATTAGGCTGAATTAAACTTCGACTTTTTCCAAGTACATACCAAAAGCCAAATGTCTTATTCGTTATATCAATCAAGCCATGACCCATGTTTGAACGACTTCTTGAACATACGCCACAAGACTTCGTATGTCCATTTTTCAATGATGTAGCTCTAACCACAACAACATTTCCACATTTGCATAAACATTTCCACATAACATAACTGGTTCCATCTTTTGCAATTACGTTTTCAGCTCGTTCAATAACATGCAAATCACCAAAGTCCCGACCTGTTAAATCTTCAACACGTCTATGCCTTTTTCCACATGATTTAATGTGTCCACTTTTCAAATTTCTGGCCCTGGTTTCTATCTCCCGACCACATAATAAACACTTACAACGCCACATAGCTTCATGCTTACCCGATGGTCCAATATAATCAGGAGCTCTTTCCAGAACCTCTAAATTTTGAAAAACACGTCCTGTCAAATCTTCTGTATTCATTGATAACACTTCCTATTCAAATGATATGTTTCACCATAAACATCCCCTAAGAAGATTATATCAAAATATAACGCAAAAGTAAACACATTTATGAGATTATTCAAATTTCAAGGTGCATTTTACGACAGTTAGGAACTGATAGCATCAGCTTTTATTGCATCCTTCTGTCATCCTGTGACTTCTTTCTGCTCTCGCTCCATCACGCTTGCTGTTTCCAACGACGTTGTGGCACACAGGCTCTTCAGGTTTTTCCCAGTTTTAACTGATGTAAAGGCACGCACCCCTCACGGGATACGCGGAGTAGACAAATCAACTCAATTGCTGGAGAGTTTGCAGAATCAGTGTAAACTGCTGTTCCTGACCCAAACCGATAGAAAGCATCGTTTGCAAGCCAGAAATACCATGTCCTTCACTTTGAAGGTTACCCAATTCATCAAGCATAAACCTGGTTTTATAAAGCTAATACACCCTGACTTTCGTCATACTTTAACACTTATTAAACAAGTGGGAATAGACTATCTCTCTGTATAAGCATCACAGCTTATACACCCGGCGCTTGGAACGGTAGTTCATCCTCCGTCCTACTGGTTTTACAACCATAGTCGTTACACGTTTCTATACAAAAATACATATAGACTTCGCACGGTATCGCCTGCTATCTACAGAATTTATAGACCGTAGGGTCTCTTAGTCAGCGGCTTCGTCGTCAGAAAAATTCTGATATTGCTGTCATCTCCTTGCAAGGCTTGGACAGCCGTCTTATTCAACTGATACCGTTAGCTTGTATACATACAAGTACACAAACACCCTTGAACAATCAGGTTCACACGGGATGCCCCGTTATTTCATATCTAATATGTTATTAAACGCAAGACAACCAATTCAAAAAATCAGCCAACTTATTATCCCAAAATACCAAATAATTCAATCCGTTCGCTTCAGCCATTTTTCGCTTCTTCACATCCCTCACTGTCCAAACATCAACAGCAACTCCATAAAATCGTTTACCTTGTTGCTCCAAGTTTTTCCACAGCTGAAGCTGTTGAATATCAGCAGAATTTGTTTCATCAAACCAATGTCCCCCATGTAACCATGAAGCATTCAATTCAATAAACAAATCATGAGACGGAATATAAAAATCACAATAAAACGGATATCTGACATCTTGTTTGTACTGACGCTTTACATCATCCTCACCAAATCGGTCACACAAAAGTTGATACATCTTTTCCTCCGCTTTGGATGTATTCCACGTACCGTTCTTTCGTTTTGTGTCACCTACTTTCAACACAGTCTCTTCCAACTGCATTGGAGAACGTACACCATATCGGTCAAGACATGTTTTCTGCGTTTTTTCCTGAACATCACCAGAAGAAATAATATCCTTCATCTTTTGACGAAATTCAGGATTAGCACGAACTGCTGCTATATGACTCTTTCCAAGATTACTATCAAGGTATCGAGAAGCGCCATATCGTTTCAAACAAGTTTCTTGCGTTTTTCGTCGCTGTTCCTCGGACCAATGATGGTCAGCCTTTTTTACAGCAACATTGTATCCACACAATCTGCATCCATTACCTCGAATATGCGAATCAGCCTTTTGCTCAAACAATCCATGTACAGGACAGATAATTTTCACATTCGTTCGCTGATTCACATAAACAGTCTGACTATAATCATATTTATCGCCATGGATTTGTCTCGCCCTTTCTATCCACTCTTCGGTCGTCATTCCCCTCGACCGTCTCGACGATACTCTCAGATTCTGTTTATGTACATCTGACCAAATTCGCGCGCATTTCGGACAACCATTACCCTGCAAATGACTGGAAGGCAATTGTTCAAAAGGACCATGCTGCGGACAAATAATCATCACTTTTGTACGGGAATTTACATAAACAGTTTGCGAATAGTCATACTTTCCATGATGCAATTTTGTAGCCTTTTCAATAAATTCAGAAGCACTCATTTTCTTTCCCATGCTTCAATTATAACATACTAAATATAAACCGTCAAGGCTTCTGATTCGATTTCGTCATATATGACTTATCGAAATTCAAATCCACCAGCTGTTTGACCAGAATCAAAATTAACTTCGCATATTTCCGATATGTTATCGACAGGCTTTTTATCCTGCCTTCTGCATCATTACAATGCAGTCCAGCGTAACTTTTTACCACGGATTCTGCATCCGTACTGCCCGATAGCAGAGACTCTTGGATAGATTATATTCTATACCATCTCAGATATAGTTTCACTATCTACGCGTTGCCGCTGACTTTATTATTACATAAAGCCTTCGCTGTCGGATTGGGCCACAACACCCTTCCCCGCTTCTTTCTCCACTCATACTCTACGACCTACCTGGCAGTTTCGTCGTAGACGACACGACCATATTACAATGAGCAATAAGAATGTAACCATTCCCGAAAATCTTTCAAATCCATACGCCAAAACACAAGATAATTCAAATTAGATTCTACAGCAGCTTTTAATTTTAACAAATCACGACGAGTCCAAACATCAATAGCTAAACGATAATAACGAGAACCTTTATCCATAGCTTTTTGTGTCCACTCTTGCAATTTCATCAAATCATCAGGATTGTTTTCATCAAACCAATGACCACCATGTGACCAATGGGCATTCAATTCAATATACAAATCCAAAGATTTAATATAAAAATCACAAGAAAATGGATAAACATCACTATGATACTGCGACAAAACATCATCCTGACCAAATACATCATATAATAACAATAACATTGTAGCCTCTGGCTTAGATGTATTAAATGTACCGGCTTCACGCTTTGTCTGCCATGCTTTTTTCTGATACAATTCCAAATTTTCCTGAAACTTATCAGATTCAATAAATGATGCAGCACCATATCGTTCCAACATTACACTTTGAATTTTTTGTCGTCTGTCTTCCGACATATAAGCCTTTGCCTTATTTCGTCCTTCCAATGTCTGCATATAATGAACCATACCGTATTTTTGAAGATAACCATTCTTCACCTTTTGTTTCATCTCATCAGACGACATAATTTCTGACAACTTTACACGACCATCCTCAGAAGCAGACCATGTTGTAGCACCATATCGAGACATACACGTTTGTTGCATCTTCTCCAACACACCGCTATTCAACACAATATCACGTTGAGCTATACGGCCTTCTTCAGAAGCAGACCATGTTGTAGCACCATATTTCTGTAAACACGTATTCCGAACCTTATCTTTCACAGATGCCCTGCGCATAACATTATTGTCACCAGCTCTTTTACGGCCTCCAGAAATAGATGCACATATAGGACACTCATGTTTTGCAGAAATATGTCTGTCTCTTATACACATCTCCGAGCCCA
>ENA-OZXP01000201-OZXP01000201.1-human-gut-metagenome-genome-assembly--contig:-NODE-201-length-12490-cov-4.794853_pt1 | contig 12490 bp, 18 predicted proteins | sample MGYA00243546_ERZ654105 | MGnify/ENA primary metagenome ERZ654105 (study PRJEB26926, sample SAMN06165055) | human gut metagenome | biome: ENVO:00009003; feature: ENVO:2100002; material: ENVO:00002003... | reverse complement strand
TCTCGTGGGCTCGGAGATGTGTATAAGAGACAGACTATGCATATTACTACTATCTCCATAATTTTGTTGCTTGCTGTTGCCGTAAAAAATCTTATAATATCATTCATCATTTTTTTCTTATCCTTTCAAGAGTCTGTATGTTGTGAGTAATCCGACATATGCATCCTGTGTCAGTCCTCTGTTCTTTTGGAATACCTTCACGCATTTAGAGAGATAGCTCGTCCACTTGCCGTAATCCGTGTCTAACTTTGTGAAGCTGTATACATCGTGCAGCGTTCTTCTTAACCACTTGATTGCAGTCGGGCAATGGTGTTTCTGTCCACTCCACAGATTGTGGTTTTTTGCGAATGCCTGTGAGTCAGCTCCGAATTTGCCGTCCTCTTTCAGTGCATCATCTCCTTTAAGGTCAAAGCCTACGTTCATGGCGTGCTGCCATTTTCTGACTTCTTCACTTTCCAAGTAATAGTCAACATTACCCTTCCAGCTCTCATCGCTCGGCTTGGCCGGTGCGGGTGCAGGCTGGCTTGTTGCTGTTGTATCTTTTGCTCCAAGCTCCACATATAAGAGGTTGGCATCTGTGCTGTTATTGAGTCCGGAGCAAGTGAATGCACTGGTGTACTGCCATCCATACAGGCTGTGTACAATGGCAGGCTTCTTGGCATCGTTCGGATCGTCCCCGATTGTCATTCCCTTAGTTGATGGATAACGCGCGATCCAGAATGGACAGTTAATCTGATTAGCATATGGCAGAATATAGGTATTGTAGAAGCTTAGCCCGGTGTACACTCCAAAATCAAGCCCTGCCGCCTTGATTTCTGACTGATATGTGTTGATGATGTCGATTAAGGTCTGTCCAAGTCCCTGCTGGCATCTGTCCTCTACATCAAGCCATACGAATGTCTTTCTTCCGGCAAGTACCTCAATCACTCTCTGTGCATCCGTCTTTGCCTTTCCTAATGTAGTTGCGTACGAATAATTATATACACCCTGAATCGGCATTCCGGCTTCTGTGCAGCCCTTCCAGTTCTGCTCGAAGGTCTTGTCTGGGTTTAGATCCTTTCTGATGATTTTTATAATGGCATACTGTACACCAGCCCATTTTACTTTGTTCCAGTCTATTGTTCCCTGGTATGATGATACGTCAATTCCTTTCATGATGTCTCTCCTTTCGTTCTGTGCATTTGTATTAATGTTGTTCATAAGCTTGCGCCCCTTTCTTTATATTATAAGAGCCGGCACCTCATTTGGTGTCGGCTCCTAGGCTCTATTTGTTAGTTACATATTAAATTTTATATTTTCTATCTCGCTCCCTAACCAGAGTTTAAGTAGCTTAACAAATGGCAAAATAACTATTAAAAATGATATTATGGGAACAATGATTGGTAAGATATGTTTTATATATTACAAACATATTATCAGTGGTGTTGTAAAAAATAAGGAATATTTCCTAGAAAATGTAACTAATCTCGGATTACCATTGCCATTAATGAAGCCTGATTTCCCGACTTTAACATCTCCAATGTTTATGGTGGCTAGTGATTGGAGTACCCCTACTGCCGCAATAGCCGCATTACAATTAAAAGCTGATGGTACATTATCATGGGTATCATCACATGGACATACAGAATCTCTTACTTACATGGGATTCATTGCATATATTGCAAAATAATTATTAGTCATGATAAAATAGTATATAATTTACTCTAATATTACAACTAGCGGTTACTTTATCTTTCCATACGACATAGATACCAGTTGTTGTGATTGTTGGCGATTCAAGATGCCCTGAAAATGCTGCACCATCACCGTTTGTAATTGATACACAAAGATTATCGAAATTGAATGTTGATGAAGATAATCCTAGTGCAGAAATAACATCATTTTTTGACAATAGTAAACATGAGTTATTTCCCGGTAAAATTTCAAGTATTTTGGTACTCATCTTCATGATGGAAATATTCCCTAAACTATTTAATTTATTAAGATCTGTCTTTAGATTACCTAAACTCTGGTTTAATGCACTTATAGCTCCAGTACACGTTCCATCCCCTATCTTGGATATGTCCGTTTTTCCTATCCGCTTTGTGATAAAATACTTTAATCCTGTAAGATCCAAATATTTTGCCATTTTTTCTCCTTCTTTCTATGCAAATGCCGCATCTATTTCACTATTGGTTATTGCAACCATATCCGACTGCTTTATATAGCTGCTTAGGTCAATTTCTCTTGTACCTAATTTTTCATACTTATTGTTAATCCATAAATATTCATCATACACATTCTGTCCTCTTCCAGAATTGGCAATTAAATAAAACGTTCCCTTAACGCCTGTTGATGGCAATGTCTGCACTACTTGAAAATCCAATTTAGTAATACCGGCCATCGCTGTTGAAATGGCCGATGTTACAAATGCTGTTGATGCGGCCTGAGTATTATTTGTACCAGCTGATGCTGTTGGCACTTTAGGTGTACCAGTAAAAGACGGACTCGCTATAGGTGCTTTCTTAGTTAGCTCAGCCTGTACTGCCTTGTTTTGTACCGGGTTTGTTGAAGTGCTACTCAGTTCACTATCTACTGTTGTCTTATTTGCACCTTCCGCTATTCCATCAAGCTTTTTCTTATCACTTACTGACATAAGACCATGTGCAGTCTGTGTTGCATCAGAATAAGTTGTATTTGTCGGTGCTCCATATGTACCATCCCCTCGTAAATACTTTCCATAATCGCCAGCTGCCGGTGCAGGTACCAATCCTGACGTTCCAGCTGCTGAAGCTGTTGCACCTTTCATAACAGCATACGTTGTATTTTCTTTCGGTGGTGTATATCCAAGTGCTTTTATTACATTATCACTTGTAAGCTCTCCTCTGATAGTTTGTGATGATTTGTTTTCAACATTGCCTAATCCGATTTCTTCCTTTGAATGTGTGTGTCCTTTATCACTTTTATCTTCCAATAGAGTTTTAATTTTACTAATGATGTATACCGCACCTGTAAGATTTAAATATTTATTTTCCATAGTTCTCCTTTCTGTTATCTAAAGTCCATTAAATATAGCCTCTATTTCTTCAATGGTAATAGCATTATCATTATTAACTGCATTCACCTCCTCCGGGGTGTATGATGGTTTGTTTTGTGCTTTAGCCCATTCTGGTATGGTTGGATCTGTCTCATACATATCTCCTGATATTTCTTTTCCATTCAAGCGGGGTTTGTTTTTTAGCTGTTCATAATCATCCATTATGTATATTTGCTCACATTCAATTCTTAATTCAGTATCATTTTCCATTTCAAGTTCAATTTCTGTCATATCATCCCCTCTTTCAATATATCTTCAACTGGTACTGACTTGATATTGCTTGCAATTACATTTTCATCTTTTGTCTTTGCCCTGACCTGTATCAATACATTCTTCATAGCATCAAGCTGCAGTGTTTCATCTTGAGATAATTTAATAAATAATGTTTCATCCGAAGTATTCAATTGATCCATGGACTTCTCAAACTCATATTTTCCCTGTTTAAAGGTTACATATATTTTTTCCAAATTATTTATATCACAACCTTTTAATTTTATTTTGATTGTTGGAGTTGTTCCTCTTCTCATACTTCACCTCTTGTCTCAAAACTTATATTGCATCAATTTCCTTGGTACTTATAGTTTCTATTTTATCTACTTTTTGATTGACACTTTCAATTTGTTTTCTAACAGCCTCCCCCGCTGTATCGTATGACTCTCCTGCAAATCCTTTTCTCACATCCTTAAGCTCTGCTTCGTAGTTGCCAAATCTTTTTAACAATTGTTCCACAAGTGTAGTCTGCTTTTCCTCTTCCTCATCACCAAATCTCATTTTTCCAGTACATTTAACAATTATGTTGAACGATATCAGCTTACTGTCACCATATGGTTCCATCCCGCCCTGATAGTTTTACCTCTTCCATATTCGGCTGAGCGGCAGGAATAGATATCAACTCCCGGGCAAATATCTGAAGCGAAGAGCCTCTTATGTCATTGTATTGTATGTCCTGCATTATTTTCCTTTCGCCCCCTGTGTTGCTAATGTCTTATTTGCCATCTGCTTAAGAACGAGATTTGTAAGTAATGTGATCGACTTCTTGTCTCCAATATAAATGTCATTCTGACATACCAAAGTCATTTTTTGTATTGCATCCGCAATCATGGAGGCTAATACACTGTTATTTGACTCATTTTCTTCTCGCATGTAAGTTTTCAATAACTCAATTGGTAATACAGCCTCTTTGCCTGCTTCTCCTCCACCCATAAATGAGTTACCGTTCTGTCCGAAAATTGTCGGACTGTTCAGGATTCCTCCGTTCGCATACCAATCCACAGAAATTTTAGGTACCTTAAGTGGGGAAAGTGACCACTCTCCACTCGCTTTAAAATGAGGCAACTTTATTTTTGGTAATTTCCAATCGAAATCGAAGAATCCTTTAATCTTATCAATAGCTCCCTTGATAAAATCGGCTACAGCTCCGAATATGGCATTTACACCATCCCTGAACCATTCGCACTTATTATAAAGTGTCACAAAAATAGCTATAAGTGCTGCAACTGCCGCAATAATTATAAGTATTGGATTAGCGGCCATGACTGCATTTACTGCTGCAAAACCAGTTTTTATAGATCCTAATACAGGTGCAATTTTAGATATAATGCCAATTAGTGATGAAACCCCTCCTGCTACCTTGCTTATGATAGAAAACACAGGGCCAACTGCTGCCACTACCAATACGCATCCGGCAATCAATCTCTGTCCTTCCGGGGAGAGCTGATTAAACTCTTCAATCAATCCGGCAACCAATTCTGTAATTTTGGTAATCAGCGGTGCAACTGTATCCGCAAGCTCAGCTGTTGCCTGTTGGAAATCTGCTGTTGCCTTATTTCCGTCTACCAAATTCTTATTGTTTTCCTGCCATTTTTTTCCTGCATCTACGAGACCCTGATTCGCCATTTCCTGCATGACCAGGTTTACTCTCTCACTTTCGCTTCCGCAAGCTGCAAGCTTTTCATTAAATGCATCCTCTGAAGTTCCCGCCCAATTGAGCATATCCGCAAAAGTCCCCGTAACAGTACTTGTTTTCACAGTCTCATTGATTGATTCTGCAAGTCCATCAATGGGAATACTATCCCCGTAAGTTGCCCATGCACCAATCGTCCCCTCAATTACCGTGCTTAATTCTTCTTGTGACAAACCTAACGCCTGAAGATTGGCCGTAGTTGTTGCAGCTGTCTGATCATCTGCAAGCACACCATATAAGGTTCTATAACTTTCCGCTGTTTGTTCTGCTGTGTACCCTGCATTTTGGCTTGACACCTCAAGCGATCCCATAATTTTACGATATTCTGCTGTTGCAGGTACTGTAGCTGCTGTTGCCGCTACTATGCCTGCTGCCGCCGTTGATATTCCACTAAACTTATCCCCTGTCTCTTTTGCTTTATTTCCAAAAGCCTGTACTTTTTCAGCATAACCTTCCGTTACAGCTGCTCCGCTTTTCAGCTTTTGCTCAACATCTTCCAGCTTACTTTTGTAACCATTAAGTTTTGTAGTAGTTTCATTTATCTCGTTCTTTTTGTCCTGAATTGCTTTTTCATCTTTATTTTCAGCAGATTTAAGAATATCCAATTGTTTTTTTAATGATTCAAGTATTCTTTCGTAATTCTCTGTTTGATTTGAAAGATACTTCTGTTCATCTTTATATTTTACAATCGACTTTATATGATCGTCATATTTCGATTTAAGAGCTTCGATTTCAATCTCATTCGCCTTAATTTTATCTGTAGACTCTGCAATTTTATCAGATAATTTCCTAATTTGTTCCTTACTTTCTGCTGCCCCGCTCTCAAGTTCTTCTGTTACTTCAGCAAGGCCTTTCTGATATTTTGTTAAACTAATCTGTGCGCTTGTAAGCTGGTTCTGCTTCTTTCGGACTGCATCCTCATTTCTGTTTTCTGCAGATTTCATTTCTTCAAGCTCACGCTTCAGAATTTCCACCTTATCAGAATAAACGTCCGTCTGTTTTGCCAGATATTCCTGACGGTCTTTTAACTTTTCAACTGCAGTAGTGCTGTCATCCCATGCCGCTTTTGCAAGTTTAAACGAATTACTATTTTCCTGAACGGCTGTATTTACCTGCTGCATCGTCTTTTGAAAGTCTGCTGCACCATCTGCCTTAAACACTAATCCAACTCTCTTCAGTTCATCCGCCATATAACGTTCTCACCATCCTCGCTTTCTTCTCACAGAATATCTCGTATTGTTCGCAAAAAAAGACGGGACATGAATGGAAGAACTCGTCCTCTGTCATTCCCATCTCTCTCGCATCAACCATATATTCAGCCCAATTTATCTCGAGCTGAATGCTTTCATCTGTGCTTTCGATTCCTCTTTTTTTTTAATTTTGTCAACTTCTTTCTGATAAGCCTCTACAACTTCAAGAAGTTCTGTTGGATCCGGTGGCACAAGCTGAAGTGCTTCATCAAATGTCACTTTTCTCCCATTGCTTCTTACTTGTATGTATCTCATAACAAAACCATTGTCCTTATATTTCTGACCAAGAAACAGATACCGGGTTTTTCTGATGCTGCCTTTTACTTTTCCTTTGCACTTGTACTGTCCGCGTGCACCACACATAGGACATGTGCCGAAGCTGTTCTCTCGCGGCTCTTCTATGTTTCTCTCAAACTGGTCCTCGTATGCTCCACTGCTTTTCCATCTTGCAGTGGTCACACCGCCACACTTACTGCAGGCTATGTCAGCCCGGCTTCCATGCTTCTTGTAATATAGAAAGTGCTCGTCATGGAAATACACATGATCGGCTCTGTACAGTATTGCTTTTTCGGGGAGCTCTTTGGTGTTTGCCTGTCTGTCCTTCAGTGCTTCCTGGCGCCTCTTGTACTTGCGCTCTACTCTTTTTGTTCTTTCTTTTGATGTGATGTCACCCTCATGTTCAGCTATGTGTTCCCACCAACGAGTGTCGTTGTATATCCTGGTGCCGCAAAAGCTCTTTATTCTTGCAAGGTCTTCCGGGCTCTGCAGGATATTCTCGTCTGCCAGGGTTCCCATTCTATGTCACCCTCGTTAAGCAGGTTTTCTGCAAGCTCATTTATCTCACTAAACGAATCAAATTCTCCAAACTTATCAAACATATGGTTTCTCCTTTAAAAAACTCCATTTATCGTATTTTCGCTCTGTATCTGTAAAATCCGGATAAAACTCATCCAGATATGCTCTGAACATGCCGAGCATCTCTTTTCTATTTCCACTGTTGCCGTTGTCCAGCATGCCGAGTAAATGAAAGGTAATCTTGCAAATGAAACTAAATAATGATTGTATTCGTGATATTCTTTTAACGCTGGAGGAATTATGTACATTCGAAAATAAGTTCACCTATGATATAGAGTCTCAACCTCCACATTTATTAGCAAAATACTCACGTGAAGAAGTTCTCTATCACATTCGCCAATGTGAACATTCTGCCCTGATATTAAAACCGCTTTATTGCTATGGTGGCGATATAGTAGAAATTAGTGATCTTTCACCATCTGGACACGAATATCTTGCTAATATCCGTTCCGACAATATTTGGAACAAGACAAAAAAAGTTGCTGGTGAAATAGGTGCTACATCACTATCCGCAATGGTTCAAATCTCTAGTCAGATAATCACTGCTATCATAAAATCACAGTTTGGGCTTACATAAATCCTTTATCACATGCTCTATCACAAATTTCTTGCACTCAACCATCTCCTCTTTTGATGGCTGAGTGTTCGTCTTTTGTATGATCCATACAATCAACGCATATTTTGTCCACTTATTTTCAAGCCACCCTATCAAGCAAGTTATCAATGCTATGATGAATATTAGTTTCAATTTTTCTCACGCTCCTTCCTAAATCAGATTTCTCCCCCGGGCTTACCGGAGCACCGCACGAAATGGATCTATTATGGTTCACAAGAGGATTTGTTGTATATGGGTAGTTTTGCGGTGCTCCGGCAAGCCCGGATATATTTTTTATTGATTCAGCATGCACTTCACTTCTGCCTTGAGCTCGACAAGGCTTGCAAGGTACGCTGCTTCTGTGAGGATTTTTTCTCTCTTGAGCTTTTGATACTTCTCCTCGTTCCAGTCCTCTCTAGTGTTCATGCAGAATCTGTTGTATTCTTCCTCTTTCTTGCAGTTCATCTCATCTGCTCTATCTATCTTGGTGAGGATCTTCTCAAGGCTGAGTGCTTCTTCCTTTGTCATGGTCTTTTCCTCCCTCTGTATTCTGTGTATTAAATCTTTCCTTTTTCTGCTTTCCAGTCGTATACTCTTCTTACAGGACGTTCGGCGGTCTTGTCGTGTGTGGTCTGTGCGGGGCTTTCTATCACTCCGATGCCGATGTGGTCAGAGCCGATGGTTTCAGGCCGTCGAATTATCGATGCGGTGCTCACAACAAAAAAATTCACTGCAAGGCAAAGGGCACCTCTGATGTGAAGCTCGGACCGTTTATTTTCAACTATATCTCAAATCTGGTCAAGGCTTCCAAGTCAAAGAAACTGCTGCACTCTGTCTCTGATCTGGAGCAGATACTCCTCACCGGCCCGGAGTTTGAGCAGGTGGCAGGCATCGCTGACATTGGACTGGATGTCACCTTTGACACTATCATGCATGGTTTCAAACCGAAGCGGTACACTGCTGCACCTTATACTGTCATCCGCTCCGGTGATTCTGATGCACTCACGGCAAAAAGAGATAAGACCATCAGAGCGCTTGAGAGGCTCAAGAAGCTGTTTTTATTTGAAGATGATGCAATGAGTGAAAAAGAATATCTGATGTCTAAGAGGGAGCTTGAGGGCACGCTCAGTGACATAGAGAATGAGCTGTCAGCTCTTGAAGCCGACACTGCAGATACAAAATACGATGATATGTCTTTCATCTCCACTGCATCCGGATTTTTAATTGCTCATCAGATTGCATCAGGTGAGCACATCAACTACAGGGAGCTCGCCTGTGCTGTGGATGCAAAGGTGCTTAAGGATTTTGCGAACAGTGTGATTGAGAGGATTGTTCTGTTGGACGGACGTGTGGCTTCGATAGAGTTTAAAAATGGACTCGTTCACGAGTTCCTTTACAGAGAGTGAGAGCAGGCTGAGGAGACAGCCTGCTCTCTTTTTTGTATGTATGAGTAAGATTAGATTAACAAGAAAGGTTGATTTTACAAGGTTTTAGGCATCTTGTTTTTAGAGTTCATCTGACAGCCGAATGTCTTTACAAAATAAGTCATAGGACGGCCGATTTCTTTAGATTTCTTTTCAACAAAATCCTTTGCCTTTGCCATGTAGTAATACTGCCTCTCAGGCTCATGTGCCGGTGGTGTCTTTGTTATATCTATATCGTAGCTCATGTTATATTATGTTTCCTCTCAAATTAATTCTATAATACTTTACCTGACTATTCCCTGATCTGACCGCTGCCGTAAATAATATACTTATAGCTTGTCAGTGCTTCAAGCCCCATAGGTCCCCTTGCATGAAGCTTCTGTGTGCTGATGCCAATCTCTGCTCCAAAGCCGAATTCATTTCCATCAGAAAATCTGGTCGAGGCATTTACATAAACGCATGCAGCATCTATCTCATTTAAGAACTTCTGAGCATTGTCGTAATCATTTGTGACGATTGCCTCAGAATGTGATGTGTTGTATCTGTTGATATGCTCGATTGCCTCATCAATACTGTCAACAATCTTTACCGACATGATGTAATCAAGATACTCCATACCCCAGTCATCGGCAGTGGCCTCTGTCACATCGTCTCTTCCGGCAAGAATTGCCTGTGCTCTTTCATCACAACGCAGCTGTACATGATGCTCTCTTAACTTATCATACAGCTTTGGCAGAAATTCCTCTGCTATGGCGCTGTGTACTACAATCGACTCACATGCATTGCAGACACTGATTCTCTGTGTCTTTGCATTGTTAATAATATTAACAGCCATGTCAAAGTCAGCATCCTTGTCCACATATACATGGCAGTTGCCTGTACCGGTCTGGATGACAGGGATTGTGGCATTTTTGACAACATTCTGGATGAGTCCTGCACCACCTCTTGGTATGAGCACATCCACATACTGATCCATCTTCATAAACGCATTTGTTGTCTCTCTGTCTGTTGACTCAATAAGTGCAAGTGCAGCAGCAGAAACCAAATTGTCCGTCAAAGCCTTTTTTAAAGCCTTTACTATTGCGATATTGGTATTTATCGCATCACTTCCACCCTTCAATATGACACAGTTGCCGGTTTTAAAGCACAGACCAAAGGCATCTGATGTGACATTTGGGCGCGCCTCAAAGATAATGCCAACAACACCGATTGCAACTCTTCTTTTTCCGATAATAAGGCCATTAGGGCGCTTTGCCATAGACATCACTTCCCCTATAGGGTCTGCCAGCTTTGCTATCTGTCTGAGTCCGTCAGCCATGCCAAGGAGCCTGTCATGGTCAAGCGAGAGCCTGTCAATCATGCTCTTTGCCTTCATATTTTCCTCTGCTGTGGCCACATCCCTTTTGTTTGCCTCAAGGATTTCTTTCTCTGCCTTAAGCAGATTGTCCGCTGCATCGTTTAATACCTTATTCTTGATATCCGTATCCAGTGTTCCTATCTTTACTCTGGCCTCGTATGCATCCGCACAAATTTTTTCTAAATCAGTCATCAATAAACACCTCTCTCTTATCTGTTATCACTCCATCTAAGGGTACGTCATATTCATCTTCAAACGTCATGCTGCTAAGTAACTGGAAATCGTAGCCCACTCCAACTGCCATGACAGTGTCTCTTTTTGTAAAAGACGATAAATATCTGTCATAAAAGCCCTTTCCGTAACCGATTCTGTAACCGGTATCCGAAAATGCAAGCCCCGGCACTATCATAAGCGCCCTGCCATCCGCCTGCGTATACTCCTTCGTCATATCAGGCTCTTTAATATTAAATGAACCACAATTAAGCTCATCAAGGCTTCTTACCCTGTAAAAGGACATTGTATTGCCCGAAACCCTCGGATAATATATCCTTTTTGCTTTGTTTATTAAATAAGTAAAATACTCATCAATATTCACTTCATTTCTGATAGCTGAATACAAAAGTATGTTGTCATATTCCCTGTCGAGCTCTAAAGCTATGAGCCTTTTATAAATTTCATGGCTCATGTTGTGGCACTCATCAGCACCCAGAAGGCCTCTTTGCTTTTTTAGCCTGCTACGAATTTCTTTTTTTGTTTCCATATTTCTCGCCGAGGTTCTCAACCGAACCGTCATCGTTTACCATATCGATATTGTTGAGCTGGTTTCTTAAATTCTTCTTCACGTTTGCTATATACTCCTTGCGCAAAAGATCCTGCTCCTTTTTCTCTGCCTCAGAAAGTCCCTCTGCTTGTGACTTCCTGTAAAGCTCATTGATTCGCTGTATTTTTTCCTGTGTCATAGCACTCTCCTGATTTCAAATTTATAGCTGATTACTGACCGCCTGTAGATGTAGGTGCCATCTCTCTTTGTATATAATCCGCAAGCACAAACTCTGCATCCTTTGCCCTGTGGAAAAGTGTTCCTGTATATCTGTCATTCATAATGTCATATAAAATCCCCATATTGCCGCCGTTTGCGATAATCATATCGGCACCGGAATATGTGGCAATCTTTGCCGCTGTAAGCTTTGTCGCCATGCCGCCGGTTCCGACATCGCTGCCGGTTGATGACTTTGCCATGCCAAGTATTCTCCTGTCAAGCGTATCAACCTCTCTGATAAGCTTTGCATCCGGATTGTCATGAGGATCGTCGGAATACAGTCCGTCTATATCAGAAAGCAGTATGAGCAGATCAGCCTTCGTGATTGATGTAACAATAGCAGACAGCGTATCATTGTCACCAAACTGCATCTCGTATGTGCTTACCGTATCATTTTCATTGACAATAGGCACCACGTTCAGATCAAAAAGCTCCTCAAATGTATTCATAACATTGCGTCTGGAAACAGGATTGACTATGGTATTCTTTGTCATGAGCACCTGTCCGGAATTCTGATTATACTCGGAAAAAAGCTTCTGATACGTCATCATCAGCCTGCCCTGTCCCACTGCGGCGCATGCCTGCTTTATTGAAATATCGCTCGGGCGCTCCTTTATGCCTATCACATCACGTCCAACCGCGATGGCGCCGGAGCTTACGAGGCACACATCCATTCCGCTGTTTCTGTAATCACATATCGAGCGCACCAGACGCTCCATCTTTGAAAAATTGAGGCTTCCCGTCTCTGCATGTGTCAGCGTCGATGAACCTATCTTTATTACCACTCTTTTATAATTGTCTAAAAAACTCATTTCTATCATCTTTCCTATTGTAAGTCTAAATGCATACATAACTACATTACGCATACATTTACTACTTTACCACTGTCTCTTATACACATCTCCGAGCCCACGAGACTGCAGCTAATCTC
>ENA-OZXP01000200-OZXP01000200.1-human-gut-metagenome-genome-assembly--contig:-NODE-200-length-12614-cov-3.799745_pt1 | contig 12614 bp, 10 predicted proteins | sample MGYA00243546_ERZ654105 | MGnify/ENA primary metagenome ERZ654105 (study PRJEB26926, sample SAMN06165055) | human gut metagenome | biome: ENVO:00009003; feature: ENVO:2100002; material: ENVO:00002003... | reverse complement strand
AATTTAAACTAATACCGGGGACAAAATTACAATAAAAAAACAAAATAGAGATAATTTTAGTGTGGAATATACAACCTACCCACCGCAAACGATTGAGGGCCATGTTTACGGAACTTCCGTCTGCTCTATCTTCAGGGAGACCTTCTCGATAATCTTGCCAAGCTCCTCTTCCAGCGGAATCACATTGAAGTCGCCCCAGAAATCGGCGTCATACTTGAAGTCGGTTTCAGAGAAGACGGTATGCACCGGCAGCCGTTCCGCACGCGGGAAGCGCGTCACGTTCTCCCCGTCAATCCGGCAGGTCACCATCTCGAACCAGGTATACAGAGTGGGATTACTGAAGAGCATGCGTTTTCTCTTCATCTTGAAGTAAAGGTCGCCACGGATGTGGTGGACATAATAGGTACCGTTCCAGGGTTTGTATGAGACGGTATAGACAAGTTTCTCCGTTGTCAGCTTGATTTTTGGAGCCTGGCGTATCACGAAAAGCCGTGTGGCGGCCTTCACATACCGGGGATGAATCTCGAAGCGGGCACGCAGCAAGGCGCTGTTCTCCGAGTCTATATAGAGTTCTCCGCAGAACAAAGGCTCCTTTACCCCACGTTTCTGCTCAAAATAGACGACGTTGGCAGTACGGTCGTCCACCGATACGATGTCGCCCGAAGTATAGGTATAAAGTTCCTCGCCGGATTCCAGCAAGAGGAAGTCTGGAAGATTCTTCATGATGTCCAACTGCAGACATGCCTCCACCCCGGAGCTGATTTTGGCAAGCACACTGTCCGTCTGCTCCCGGTTATCTATCTTGCTCATCTTGAGCAGTTTCACCTGGTCTTTCTGTCCGGGTTCCATCGTCGGTGATTTGTAGACCTTGAAAACGGCCTCCGTCAGGCTCTGGAACTTGTTCTTCAGTTGTACGCCTTCCCGGTAGAAGGTGGTCAGATAGACCGGAGAAGTGGAGCAGTTCCTATCCCGGTGCTCTATCATCTCGCGAAGCAGCTTTTTAGGCTCCACCAGGCGGATAAGCACTTCTTGCAAGGAAATGACTTTCGGCTCAAGGCTCAGGACATTGCTGCGTCCTTCCAAAGCAGAGGCTTCCACCGTTTGCCCCACATAACCCAGATGGGAGAAGGAGAGCATGCAGCGCCTCAACGAGTCGGGCAGGTTAAGCCGGAATTCACCGTTCTGGTTGGTAATGTTACCCAGTGAGGTTCCTTGTGCGATGACCGACGCACTGACGACGGGCTCTCCCGTCTCCTTGTCCAGCAGGATTCCGGCAATGGTGGAATATGCCGGTCGGGGCGGCAGGAGTACCGTTTCTTCCATACTCTTCCTTTCTGCCGCCCGTGTTATCAATATATGGTTGCCTAATACCTTCAATTCGAGGTTCCGGCTGCCGGTTATCCTATGAATGGCCTGCCTCACGGAACACTCCTGCTTCCTGACCCTCACCACTGAGTCGTTATGGATGACCTTGCTGTCATAGATAAACAGATAGCCGGACTGCTCCGAGACTTTCCCCAACAGCGCATAAACCGTTCCCTTCATTCCGGGCAGCCGGACGATACGGTCCAGCACATCGCCTCCGTCCGCTCTTGCACTGCCTGCCAGGAAGAAAATGAAGAGTGAAAAATGGAGAATGAAGCATTTCATTGAATTCATTGTTCCGACAATATCAGTCTATTGCCCTGACGTGTACACTTCAAGTCGAACGTCCAGCATATCAGCTCGGCCACAGACTCCGGGGAGTTATTCGAAAATTCGACCGTCAGCCGCCGTTTGCCCAGGGTTGGCGACGCGGCTTCTATCTGCCAGCTGGCAGACTCCTTATTGATGGCACGCAGCACATCCTCCAGGCACTCGTCCTTGAAACGGATGTTGCTGGTGTAGCGGTCAAAGAGCTCCGGATTCTCCGTCTCGCTGACGAGCAGACTGCCCGCCTGCAAGGTAACCGTTTCTCCCGCCTCTACAAAGACCGTCTGTTCCTCTTGTTTCAGCAGCACCTTCACCTTCCCACGCTTCACGGACAAGCTGAAGGGGAGCCCTTCATTGCTCCTGACATTGAAAGCCGTGCCCAGTACCTCCACACGCACCCTCGCCGTCTCAATCGTAAAAGCCTGCTCGGGTTTCTTTGCCACATCGAAGAAGGCTTCACCCTGCAGGTTCACTTCCCGCTTGTCTTCCGCAAAATGTTCGGGATACTTCAGCGTGCTTTCCTGCGCCAGATATACCACCGAACCGTCTTCAAGGGTCTTGACCAGTGTGGGCTTCTCCCGGTTCTCCTCCGTCAGCAAGCTACGACTGTCCCCACCTTGTTCCGGTACGGCCCACCATGCGGCAAAACATACGATTCCGGCAATCACGGCTGCCGCAACGCTCCCCCACTTGAGGTAAAGCCTGCGGTGCATTGCCGGAGCATGTTCCGCATCTGCCGGCAGCAGGCAGTCCGTTTCGAAGCGGGCATAAAGCCGTACCCATGCCTCGTCGGTCCTTGTCTTCTTTTTATCTACTTCCATCATTGTGTCCGGATATAATTATCAATTTCATTTCGTAAGGTTCGGAGTACCTTGGTCATTTCCGCTTCCACCGTCTTGACGGACAACGAAAGCGACAAGGCAATCTCTGCATATTTCTTCCCCTCCATGCGGTGCATCCTGAAAATCTGCTGCCGGCGCCGGGGCTGCTTGTCGAGCGTATGCCGGATGAGAGTCCGTAGTTCCTCGTACTCCAAATGCGCGTGGGGGTCGGACGAATAGCCCGGCCCGGACTCCGTACGGACAGATGCCCGATAGCGCTCCTTGACCTCCTGATGCTCACAAAACTGCACGGCTTCATTCCTCACAGAACGGTAGAGATAGCTTTTCACGGACTGGAATACTTGTAACCGCTCCCGGTTCTTCCACAGCACGTAGAACAGCTCCTCCACAATTTCCTCGGCAGACGCCGTATCCCCCGTGATGCCCGCAGCATACCAGCAAAGAGGGGAATAATACCGGCGGAAGATTCCTTCGAACGCCTTTATATCGCCCTCCTTTATTCTGGCCAGTATCATCAGTTCGTCCAGCATACACGGTGTTTTTTCTCGGTTGCTCCAAATATAAGGAAAACTATCAGATAATCAATTGGATTGTTTCCGCAATTTGCTGACTGCATTCTCCAGGGATTCCGTAGGTTCTATGATATTGTAGTTCCTCCAGAAGTCTTCGTTCCAGTACTCATCCACCAGGTCGTAGAATACCTGCTTCCGTTTGAAGGTATTCTTGTTGGAGATGCCGGAGAGAGGGCTTTCCGTCCTGTCGGTCACCACCATTTCAGAGAAAGCGGTGTAGCTGGAGGAGAACAGCCTTTTTTTCCAGTCGCATTTAAAGCGGATGACATTCCGTATATAGTTCAGGTAAGTCTTGGCCCCCTGCTGCTTGTAGGTCACCAGATAGGTGACTTCCTGCGGGCGGAACCGTAAGCCGACGGGCTTCTTATGCAGAATGGCCTCCACTGCCTTCACCCGATTTGCCATGTCCAGGCCAAACTCGGCACGTGTAAAGGAAAGCCGTTCGTAGTCTATATACAGTTTCCCGATGAACAAGGCATACATCAGGCTGACCCGCGGACGGAAGCTGACCACATACTGCATGCGGTTATCCAAATTGACGGGGTCCTCCATACGGAATTCATAATAGTCCAGATTGTCCGTGCTCAACAGCGCATCGCCATTCTTCACAATGTCCAGATAAAGGGACAAATTGGGACCTCCCACCACTTTCACAGCCAGCGTGTCACTCTGCTTTTGGCTCAGCAGGCGGCGGCCTTTCAGCAGCTGCACCTTGTCGCGGTCTACATCGCGGGAGTTATAATCCGTCTTATAGACATCCATCACTGCCTCGGACACGCTGATATAGCGGCGGCGCTTCTGCACGGTTTCCCGATAGAAGGCGGTCAGCATGTTGTCATTGCCAGAATAATTTACTGGAATTTTCTTGATGGCCTCTTCCACTATGACGCGGGGATTATTGCCATAGACCACAATCTCGCTCAAAAGATTGGGGGCCGGTATCATCCAGATGGTCAGCTCGCCCGTTTTTTCAAGTTCTTCCAGAGAGAGGTGTGTAGTGAGATAGCCGATATGGGAGACTTCCAGTCCACGGAAAGCTTCCGCTTCCGCTACTTTCAAGGAGAATGTGCCGTCGGCATTGGTCACCGTTCCGATATTGTTGCCGACAACAGAGACGTTCACGTTTTCGAGTTTCTTCCTGCTGTCCTTGTTCTTGACCGTACCGGTGATGACGAGCTCGTTCACTGCCGCGTCCTGCGCCATCAACGGGGTGATACCCGAAGATAAGAATGCAAACAAACACCCAAGTGTAAATCCTACAAAGTTTTTCATAAGGCATGTTTTTAAGGGGTTTCTATTAATAAGAGCGGTGAGGAAGATAAAACCCTATAGAATGGAGAGAAAAATACAAAAAAAGTAGCACGTTGATAATCAGAGAGAAATTTTGCCAAGACATTGCCATAGGTTTGGCAAAACTTTGCCATGCCTATGGCAAAAGTTTGCCAACGCGGTGGCAAAGTCTTGCCAATAGTAAGGCAAAAACTTGTCAAGCTGTCGGCAATAGCTTAGTTGAATTGTTGGGGCTTCCGCTGGCTCAGAATAACGTAGATGATGACCGGCGCACCGATAATGGGCGTGACGGCATTCAAGGGAATAATACCCGCTTCGCCGGGCAAGACGCAAATCAGATTGCAAAGCAGTGCCACTGCACCGCCACTCAGGATGGTGACCGGCAATAGGGAATTGTGATTGGCTGTCCCCAATATCATGCGGGCCACATGCGGCACGGCCAGGCCAATAAAGGCGACCGGACCACAGAAAGCGGTGGTGACAGCCGTCAAGAGCCCGGTGATAATCAAAAGCCAGTTGCGCACACGGCGGATATTGACACCTAGATTTTCGGCATAGCGCTCTCCCAGCAACAAGGCGTTCAGGGACTTTATCAACAATAATGAGCCGAACAGTCCCACAATGGTGACCAGCGCAAAGGCCGGCATCTGCTGTAGGGAAACTCCACCGAAGTTGCCCAGCCCCCATATCATATAGGACTGCACCCCCTCTGCCGTAGCAAAGAAGTTCAGCAGGGCAATGGCCGAAGAAGCGATGTAGCCTATCATGATACCCGTTATCAGCAGCATGATATTGCTCTTTATCAGCGTGGAAAAGAAAAGGATAAGTGCCATAATCAGCATGGCTCCGATAAATGCGCCAAGCAGTACGGAGAAGAAGCCGGACAGACTGAACGCCCCTGCCGTGATGCTGCCGCCAAACAGCAACATGACGAAGGCCACTCCCAGACTTGCCCCGGCGTTGATGCCCAGAATGGATGGTCCTGCCAGCGGATTCTTGAAAGCCGTCTGCAACATCAGTCCACAGACAGCCAATGCGCCACCGCAAAGCAGCGCCGTCAGCGCTTGGGGCAAACGGGATTCCCAAAGAATGAAGCTCCAGCTTGCCTTCTCCCCCTCTCCACCGAGCAGGATACGGAAAACATCGGCAGGCGGAATCGAAACCGACCCCACCAGCAGATTGCCCGCAAAAAGCAATAAGATTACTACTCCCAACCCGATACCATATTTCCAGCCTTTACTCATAGTTACATTATTTAGCACACAGAGACATGGAGGCACAGAGTTTTCTATTACTTTCACAAAAGTTCCGTATCTCTGTGTTCATCACTCCTTCAGTCTGCAAAAATAGCGCAAGCCTCCCAAATCTCCTATTTCGGGATGCAGAATCTGTATCAGATCGGATAACAAATAATCGGGACGGAACGGAGTCTCCTCGTAGAAAGGAACTTTTGCCGTATTACAACCATAGACATTCCGGGTCTTGAAAGCCTTAAAACCGGTGTAGCCGATATAATCCGCCTCCAAATCAGCATAGCTCATGTCGCGGTCGCGGTTGAACTTCACCAGCCAGACGTCGGCATCGCCCGCCTTGTCGAAAACGGTCTCGAAAGCCAGAGGAACAGAGCCGCTGTGGGTATCGTCGGCAAAGGCGTAACGCCCGCAAGCATCCTGAAAAAGCCTTCCTATGGTGCTACGCCCTCCCGGTACGTACCATGCCGAGCCACTTTTCAACTCACTGACAACGGAGAACGAGGTGGATGAAAGTTGCGCACGCATCTTGAGGCGTTGGTAACAACTGTCCACTTCAGCAAAAAGGCTGTCGGCTTGTGGCGCAACCCCGAAGAGCAGTCCGTAGAAACGCATCCACTCGGCACGTCCCAAAGCGGAGGTTTCCATGTAGTCGGCACATTCGATGATGGGAATATCCAGTTTCTCGATACGGCCATAACCGCCACTGTTCTCGAACGGAGACAGAAGGATGGCATCGGGATGCAGGTCGATGATGCGCTCCATATCGGGATTCATACCGTCGCCACAATCGGCGATGGCACCCCGGTGGCAGGCTTCGTGCACGGCGGGTAGTTTGATGTACTTCAAGTCACAGACACCGCCGATGCTACCAAACACACCCAGATTATCCATCAGTCCGCAGTGGACGGAAGAGTAGATGACTGATTTGGAGAGTGGGGTACGTACCACAGTACCTGCCGGAAGATGTGCCGGGAGTTCGCGGTCTTTCGGGACCAGTATATAGGTATGTAGCGTGTGCAACGTATCCCAAGGATTGCGCAAGGTGGCAAGGGTATAGCCGGGATAGGACATTAAGGTAAGATTCTCTGCATAACGTAAGGGAATGGTGTCACCGTTGGCCAAAGCAGAGGCAGTCTTGCTCCTTCCCCCACAGGAGGAAAGAAACAAGACTGCGAACAGACAGATAAGTAAACTATTTCTTTTCATTGATATTAATTGAAGAAGATAGCAGAATTAGGATTCATACCTCCTGCATCGAACTGCTCTATAAAGGTACCGTCTTTCTTGAAACGATAAATGGTGCCGTTCGTGGTATATTCAGAAGTACCAATATAGAAATCACCGTTATTATCATTTACTTCCAACATATAAATCGTAGAAGTTTTCAACTTTTCCGGTATATCCTTCAAGAAAGAAGCTTCATCCATCTTTCCAGTCTTTATATTATAAGTAAAAAAAGAAGCGGTAGGATTGGTGTAATTTGAATAAGTCAAATAGAGAATATCATCAGTAGCACACATACGGGTGGCACTGCCTAATTCCGTCACCTTATTGTTGGCAGCAGGGTCTATCATCTGTAATGAATAGCCAATATCAACATAATTACCCCATGAAATCAAAAAAACCTTATCATCCTCTTCAACCAAAGCATTGGGGTTCAAACCTACCGTCAACGTCTCTTTCAACTTGAAAGTACGCAAATCTATCACCTTTACGTCATTGTGATAAGTGCTCCAATCAGCAGTACAGCTATTCGCCACATAAAGCATATCCTCGCAGATTGCCACACCTTCCAGATTGTCGCCAAGTCCGGTCAATTTATCCACTACCTCCAACGTTTTCGCATTGATTTTAGCTACAGCTCCTCCGTAGAAGGAAGCATAGATATATCCATCCTCAGCATCGATATAACGAATGCCTGCACTGAGGTCGTTGTCGTCTACAAACGAAACACGTTTCAACTCCACACCCGCAGCATTCAGTTTAGTCAGATAATTGGAACCACTTACAGCTATATATATTTCATCTTCATACTCAATCATGCTCTGACCAAGGTCACCCAACTTGGCATTGTTTTGGGTCTTGTAGATATCACTGATAAAATCCGCATCCTTATTGGGTGCATAAAAGGCAAGTCTTGCGTTATTAGCTCCCCAACCACCCTCATTCAGAATATAAACACGCGTCTGCGGCAGTGTCACCTTCGACCCGCCGTCATCCAGAGAATCGTCATCGTCGTCACTACAAGATGCCAAAGAGGCACCCAAAGCAAGCATGCAGAGCATACCGAATAATAAACTTCTTACTTTCATAATCACAGTTGTTATTGTTTATAATTAGTTTTTGTTGTTCATAAATGGATTATTCAAAACTTGAAAGTACCCGTCAACCGCCACGAACGGCCCGGCATAGGATAATATTTTATCACGTCATACTGTTCATCGGTCAGATTTATAATCTCGGCCTGCAACAGAAGCCGGCAACCGCCCAAAGCAAACTCATGAGAGAGGCTCATCGTATGCTCCAGATAGCCCTCAATCTCATTCTCCGGAATGTTCTGCGACAAATAGTAACGCTTTCCCACTCCTACCGCCGAGTAGCCCACATTCACCCACGGCGTTTCTACAATGGCGGACGCGTTTCCGCTATGAAGAGGAGTATAAGGCAATTGGTCCTTATAGTTCTTCGCGTCGGAATCGGTCAGGTCAATGGCCTTTTGCCATGTATATCCGCCCGACATAATCAGTCTTATTTTCTCCGTCAATGGAACGGTTGCCGCCAAAATGGCATCCACACCTGCGGCATGCACCTTGCCGTAGTTCGCCATCTTCCACGCATAGGTGGTGGGAAAAGCCACAATCTTATCCGTCACATCATTATAGTAACCGTCGAGCGTAACGGAGATATAGTCGAACACAGACAATCCGGATTTGCTCCATGTGATACCGACATTATATTCGTCTGCCTTCTCGGGTCGCAGATTACGGTTGCCCAGCCGGTAGTAATAGAGGTCGTTGAAAGTGGGCAGACGGAACGTACTCTTATACATCAACCGGAAATACAGCGACTCGTCCTGCCAAGGCTGCATACTGACTGATAAAGAGGGGGCAAAGCGATGGAAGTCATCGGGGACCGTACCTTTCTCGGCATGCTCCGAAGTGGCAGTATGCACCAGCGAAGCCGTGGCCGTGAGCCATCCTTGCCGGTAGCGTGCATTGAAGGCACTGATGGAAGTATATCTTGTAGGGAAAGGACATTCCGGCAAACTGTTGCGCAACTTGTTTATCACCCCATCCTGCGCCAACGAAAGGGTCAAAGCTTCCAAAGGACGGTAGAGAACGGTCGCGGAAATATAATATTCGTCTTGCCGGTGATTTTCCCGATAATATCCGTCGGCATATTCCTTGCCCTCATCCTTATATTGGTTCCAGCCATGATTATACTTTGCCTGTGCCTGCAAACTCCACCGGGGCGAAAAATGCTTCCTATAACGTGCCTGCACAAAAGTATTCTCATCCCAAAGCGTTTCATCGGAAAGGGGATTATAGAGCGTAACCGCCCCTGGAAGTCCCCGGCGGGAATAGAAGTAGTAACCCTTCACATCCAGTTCGCTGTCATCCTTGAAAGTATGATAAAAGGTAGCTTCGCCCTGCCAGGAATAGATGCCGGAGTTGTTACGTTTCTCTTCCGTCACGTATTTCCCATTGACCAGCGTGAAAGGGTAATTACCGTCCGCCCTCATATAACCGGCATCTACCGCCACGCGTGTACGGCAGCCCAGTTTCTGCCACCAGCGCAGCGAGGGGCTGACCATGCCGAACGACCCTCCGCGCACCCGTGCCTGAAAAGCGGCATTGCGCCCGTCATCAAAATGAGGTTTTTCCGTCTCTATGCCCAGCACACCGGCCGATGCATACAAGCGGGCAGACTGCAACAAGTCCTCCGACTGCCCGATGGCGAGCGAAAGCATGGAAACATTGTCCAGCGAAAAACGCCCGATATCTATCTGCCCCGCCTGACAATTGCTCACCGCCACCCCATCATAACTGACAGCTGTATGGGCGGCTCCCATATTGCGTATGGAAACCGTTTTCAGTCCTCCAATGCCTCCATAGTCCTTTACATTGGCTCCGGCAAAACGGCGCACAGCATCTGCCATATTCTGTATTCCCAGCTGGCTGATATCCTGCCGTGACATCGTCTGTATGGGTACGGCAGAAGTCACTTTATTGGGCGACCTGCGTGCTGTCACTGTCACTTTCTCTATCTGATGCACTTTCCCCGTAATCGTATCTCCCCCCACCTCCTGGGCAGAGAGCCGGAGTATACTTGCACCCAATGAAACAGCACAGACCAGTAATACCTTAGTCCTTCCTGACATAGAATAAATGAAGATTATCTTAAACCATTTGCGCACTGCCCACTTTCCTCGAATGGACAATTTTTCGACTTTGTTTTGCAGGTCTTCTGACTCGTTCCCGGTACATCGCCTTCCCGTTCTTTCCGAAGAACAGTGGCACAAGTATGATACACCGAGCATGGAACTCACAGCAGCGGGACTGTTCGGGACTTTCACCCGATTCCCTTTTCATCCGCTTCTCCGGATAGAGAACGCGGAACAAAACGTGGACAAAGATAGGATAAATAAAAGAAGTTTCAGTAAACAATAAAACGAATATTACCGTTTTAACAGTCATTTTTCTAACTTTGTAACATAATAACCCCAAAATTGAGTTGCCATGAAATATAAGTTATTGGTTCTTGATGTAGATGGGACGCTACTCAATGATGAAAGAGAAATCAGTAAAAGGACATTAGCCGCTCTGCTAAAGGTCCAGCAGATGGGAGTGCGCATAGTTTTGGCATCCGGTAGGCCGACTTATGGACTGATGCCACTGGCCAAAACCCTCGAACTCGGCAATTATGGAGGGTTTATCCTCTCCTATAACGGTTGCCAGATAATAAAAGCACAGAACGGAGAAATATTGTTTGAACGACGCATCAATCCGGAAATGCTGCCTTATCTGGAAAAGAAAGCCCGCAAAAACGGCTTTGCCATCTTCACCTACCACGATGATACACTCATTACGGATAGCCCGGACAATGAATATATAAAGAATGAAGCCCTGCTAAACAATTTGAAGATAATCAAGGAAGATGAATTCTCTACTGCCATAGACTTCGCACCTTGCAAGTGCATGCTGGTGAGTGACAAGGAAAAAGCTCTGATAGGGCTGGAACAACATTGGGAAAAACGCCTGGCAGGTACTCTGGATGCTTTCCGTTCCGAGCCTTACTTTTTAGAGGTGGTGCCCTGCGGAGTCAATAAAGCGAATACGTTAGGCGCCCTATTAGAGCATTTGGGAGTAACACGGGAAGAAGTCATTGCCGTTGGAGATGGCGTATGCGATGTGACCATGCTCCAATTGGCCGGCATGGGGATAGCTATGGGACATTCACAAGATTCAGTAAAGGTCTGTGCAGACTATGTGACCGCATCGAATGAAGAAGATGGAGTGGCCCTGGCCGTAGAAAAACTAATATTGGCAGAAGTGCGTGCAGCAGAGGTGCCTCTTGATTTACTGAACGAACGGGCACGACACGCATTGATGGGAAACTTGGGCATTCAATACACATACGCTTCGGATGAGCGCGTAGAAGCAACCATGCCGGTCGACTACCGTACCCGCCAACCCTTCGGCATTCTGCATGGCGGTGCCACCCTTGCCCTGGCAGAAACCGTTGCCGGACTCGGCTCCATGATTATTTGCGAATCTGATGAGATTGTCGTGGGAATGCAAGTCAGCGGAAATCATATTTCTTCTGCACACGAAGGAGATACCGTAAGGGCAGTGGCAACCATCGTTCATAAAGGGCGTTCATCCCATGTGTGGAATGTGGACGTATTTACTTCCACCAATAAACTGGTCTCCTCTATACGGGTAGTGAATAGTGTTATAAAGAAAAGATAAAATAACTGTTATAAACTACGTAATGTAAATGCATGAAAATCAAAAAGGAACGAGGGGGTTAACCAATTCCTCGGTTTTATCCTTACCTTTGTAAATTATATTAGAGTGTTATACCCGAACAACAAAAAGAAAACGATGCAGATACGCAACAATACATTGATAACGGAATGTTCAGCTTATGATTTCAAGGAAATGTTGGGACGTAAGAAAGTGAAGTCATGGCTTAAATCCGTGTCGGCTTTTGCCAATACGGAAGCATCTTCTTTCTTCACTACATTCTATAATCTGAATTGGGGAAAGAACGAAAGAATACCCGTAGAAGAAGTGGCCGAAAGGGTAAACAGTCCCCTCAAAAAGTATCCTGCAAACGAAGAAAGTTCGGTCGAAAAGTTCGGTGTAAATGCGAAAATGTTCGGTGTAAACGACAAAAGTTCGGAGAGAGCACAGATGCCCCTAAAAACATAGGAAAGACAGCACAGAAGATTATCGATTTCGTCATTTCCGTTCCTCCTATGTCAGCCGAAACTATGGCTTACAAGATTGGTATAAGTTCTCGTGCCGTAGAAAAACAAATTGCAAAATTGCGGTCTATGGATATCTTATCTCGTGAAGGTGAGAACTTTGGTGGCTATTGGCGCATTGTCATTAATCCTCAAACTGAAAAATAAGTATATAAGACTGACTTGAAATTCAAAAACACAAGAGGCGTGCAACTTAATGGATTACACGCCTCTTTTTTCTATAAAATCACCTATTGCAACTTACTTCACTTCCTCAAAATCAACGTGATATATCTATCAGCGACTTGCGTACACGTGTTGCAAATATAACGCAAACCCGAAAATAAGCATTCATAAGCAACACACGCTCTTGCTCACAAAAGTACGATTTTTATTCATAAATAACGAGATGTAAACGCATAAAAATCAAAAGAAAACGATGTTTTTAACAGATTCTTCGGTTTTATCCTTACCTTTGTGTATGATATTGGGA
>ENA-OZXP01000197-OZXP01000197.1-human-gut-metagenome-genome-assembly--contig:-NODE-197-length-12677-cov-4.364126_pt1 | contig 12677 bp, 8 predicted proteins | sample MGYA00243546_ERZ654105 | MGnify/ENA primary metagenome ERZ654105 (study PRJEB26926, sample SAMN06165055) | human gut metagenome | biome: ENVO:00009003; feature: ENVO:2100002; material: ENVO:00002003... | reverse complement strand
ATTGTCTTCTTGGTGGTAATCACTGAATCCTTTGCCGTCTTCGTAATAGAACGGACGGGATTTGGGATCGTCGAAAATGATAGTCTCATACAATCGGTCGCTGTATTCCCCATCTTCGGTGAGGTCTTTCTTCAGTGTATTGAATAACCATTTGGACGGATATGCTTCCTCGTATGCGCCACAGCCACTGTCGGGACCCAAGTGCAAGGTAAAGAGATTGTATTCGTAGTGCCCGCCTTCCAGACTTCCGGTGAACTGTACTTCAAGGATGGATTCCTTATTGTTCTCGTGTAGTCCGTTGAAGTTGTCGCCATAGTTCTCCATCAGTTCATATCTGTGACTGTCAATGACTTTCCAGAATTCTGTTTTGGCTTTGGCCTTTTCGCCGATGAACATATAGTATTTGCCTAAGAGTGCTGCGGCAGTATATTTAGTGACGCGTCCGGCCATGTTTGTATTCCATTTTTCGGGAAGGTTGGCTTGACATTCACTCAGTTCTGTCTCGATGAAAGTCTTCAGTCTGCCGGCTTCTACCTGAGGAGGATAGAATTCCTCTTCGGTACCTTCGAGTTCGTGCTCGAACATTGGTAGTCTTTCACCGAAGTTGATGAAGAGACGGTAGTAGTAGAAAGCTCTCAGAAAACGTGCCTCGGCAATACTGGTCGCTTTGGTCTGCTTGATGCCTTCGTCATCGTTGTCGGGCACATTGGGAATGTTGTCCAGACACTGGTTGCAATAGTTGATGCTGGTATAGAGGTTGGTCCATTCATCGTTGGGCACGTAGTTGGTCGATTCGTTGTTGTACATGGCCAGTTCCATCCAGGCGGTCACGTCGGGGCGGTAGTCCAGCTCGTCGCTGCGGTAGTTGTCTATCACAATGTAGCGTTCGAAAGGTTGCGCCCATTCGATGGTAGGCTGTAGTCCAGCGTAGGCTGCGGTAAGTCCTTTGAGGATGTCGGATTCGCTCTTCCAGAAGTTTTCGGGGTCCAGTGAGTTGGGGTTTCTGTCTTCATCCAGGAAATTTCCGGTACATGAAGAGAGTGCCAGGCCTCCTAAGACTGAGGCGCACAATAATATATTCTTTAATTTCATAATCATCTTTTTTAAAGTTTTGGTTCAATTAAAATCCGAATTTAATACCGGCCATGAAAGTGCGGCATAGAGGTGATGAAGCATAGTCGTAACCCATGCGGTCAATACCACCGTTGGTAGAGGGGTCATAGCCACTGTAACCGGTGATGGTAAAGATGCGTGTACCACCTACATAGAAACGGAGGTTGCTGATGCCCAACTTACCACAAACTGTAGCAGGCAGGTTGTAGCCCAGTTGCAAGTTGTTCAGGCGGAAGAAGTCGCCTCGTTCGATGAAACGGTCGGAAGTGCGAGCATTCTTGTTCGGGTCGCCGTATACGGCACGTGGAATGTTGGTGTTGGGGTTCTCCGGAGTCCATGCTTTCAGTGCGTTTCTGCCATAGTTGAACTTGGTATCCATACGTTCCAATTGATATTTGGTATAGTTGTAACGGTCTACACCGAGGTCACCGTAGAAGTTGGCTACCAAATCGAAGTTCTTGTAATTCAGTGTTACGTTGAAGCCGATAGAGGCCTTGGGGCAACCGTTGCCCAGAAGCTTCTTGTCATCGCTGTCCAGCATGCCGTCACCGTTTTGGTCTACGAAGCGGAGGTCACCGGGTTCTGCGTTGGGCTGCATGGGAATCCAGTTGCCTTTGCTGTCCTTGCGTCCGTGTGATTCTTTCCAAAGTTTGGCTTCTGCTTCATTTTGGATGATGCCTGCGGTTTCGTAAGCCCAGAATTCACCGAAGTAACCACCCACGTAGGTACGTGAAGCACCATATTCGTACATATAGTTGGGGTCTGCCATTGATTTCAGTTTACTCTTGAAGTGGCTCAGGTTGAAGTCAAGGTCATACTTGAAGTCCTTACCTGCATTACCGTGGTAAATCAGTTGCATTTCCATACCGGTGGTGCGCAGTTCACCGTCGTTCACCGTCAGTGCACCGTAACCGGTAGACAGACTGATGTTCTTTTCGGAAAGCATGTCCTTGGTGTCCTTGATGTAACCTTCAATCGAGAATTCCAGTTTGTTGTTCCATAGGCTCATGTCCACACCGATGTTTTTGTAGAAGGTAGTTTCCCACTTGATGTTCCTTGAGGGGAGGCTACGTACTGCATATCCCTGGTTTACGACTTTGCCGTCGAAGGGGTAGTTGATGTTGTCGGCGTTGGAGTCCAATTTGGGAATGTAGAGATAGAGAGGTACCGATTGGTTACCGAGGGCGCCGTAGCTCATACGCAATTTGAAGGAGCTGACTGTTTCTTTCATATCTTCCCAGAAAGGTTCGTTGGCAATGTTCCAGCCTACTGATACAGAGGGGAAGAACCCCCACTGGTTACCGTCGGCAAAACGTGAAGAACCGTCATAGCGGAACGAGGCCATTAACATGTAGCGCATTTTCCAACTATAGTTCACACGGCCAAATACGGAACGCAAGCCGCTACGGGTCTTTTCACCTTGCACACCATAGTCTTTGCGTGCCTGGCCCAGAATGCCCATGTCGTTGTTCTCGAATTCGGAACCCGATGCACCCAATAGGTCGTAAGTGCTTTCTTCTTGTGAAGCTCCCAGCAGGAAGGCGAAGTCGTGACTGTCTTTGATGGTGAAGTTGTAGTTGGCAGTCAGTTCCAGCAGGTCGTTGACGCTTCTGGTGCGGGTCTGTGATAGTGAGGCGCTTTCGTTCCACTTCATGGCACCCAGTTCGTAAGTAGGTTTGAATACGCGGGTTTCGCGGAAAAGGAGGCTACGGCTTGCTTGTGCCTTGATTACCAGTCCCTTGATGGGCTCATATTGCAGATAGCCCGATCCTTTGATGTAATCTGTGGCGCGGGTGTTCTCAATCAGGTTATTATAACCTACCATGTTGGCAGCATCGCTCATGTTCATGCCGGGGATGGCACCACCGTATCCGCCGTCACAATTCTCGTCATACAGACGTGCGATAGGTTCCATGTTGGTCACTTGGTATATGCCGGGAAAACCTGAGTTGGCTTCCATTTCCGATTCCCAACGGCTGTAGTTTACTGATTCGCCCACTTTGAACTTGCCGCGTTTCATGTCTGAGTTTAAGCGGAAGCCATATTTCTCGTCACCCGTGCCGGTCACGATGGCTTCGTTTTTTGAATAGAATACGGACAAAGCTACGTTGGCATTCTCACTGCCACTAGTGTACCCCACATTGTATTTCTGTGTGAAGCCGTTGCGGTAGTATTCGTCCTGCCAATCGGTGTCGCCAAACTGTGTGGGGTCTTGCTCATAAGCCGCAATGTAAGCAGGCCAGTTTTTGGGGTTTTGACCGGCGTTTGTACGGGCCATCTTTGCCATGTGGATAAATTCTTCGGCATTGCAGACATCCAGTTTCTTGGCTATCTGATCCACTCCCCAATAAGCTGAGAACGTGATTTTGGGTTTGGATTTGGTACCACGGTAAGTCTCAATCAGGATAACGCCTGCGGCGGCGCGTGCTCCGTAAATAGCGGCGGTGGCAGCGTCTTTCAATACAGACATTGACTTGATGTCTTCGGGGTTCAGAAAACTCATATCACCCGGAACGCCATCGATAATTACCAACGGAGAGTTGTCTGTTCCATAAGTGGTTACACCGCGCACCTGCAGGCTGGGAGTGGAGCCGGCGGCACCGCTACCAAAGTTAACTATCAAACCGGGAGCCATACCCTGCAGGGCAGTTTCGGCATTAGCGGTAGGTATGTTGTTTAGTTTATCGCCCGATACGGAACTTACCGAACCGGAAACATCCGATTTCTTTTGTGTGCCATAACCGATAACGACTACTTCGTCCAGTAGTTCGGTGTCTTCTTTCAGCACCACTTTCAATTCCTTGCGACCATTGAGGGCGATTTCTTGTGGAGCATAGCCCACGTAAGAGATAATAATAGTGGCTTTTGGGGAAACGCTGAGGGTAAAGTTACCGTCGATGTCAGTGATTACTCCATTTGTTGTTCCTTTCTCTAATACACTGGCTCCGATGACAGATTCACCGGAAACATCGGTTACGGTACCGTTCAGCTGAATGTTCTGTGCCAATGCGCCCATAGGCAGCATAAAAGCAAAGAAGAGAAGTAGCTGAATGACTCTTTCTTTGTAGTAGTTACTTTTACTCATTTGAATAAGTTTTTAAGGTTAATACTATTGGTTTTTCACAATGCTAAATTAAGCTTCATAAACAGGAATTGCTAATGAATGTTATCTACAAGCAGACTACAAGAGAGGGATATTCTTTGTTTTATTATCTACAAATAGTTTTGTAAGTATTTGATAAATAGGAGTAAATGAGATATTCTATATCTACAAAACTATATCCACATAAACTTTTCCCGATTTACATTAATTATTGAGTTGCGCAAGTAAACGGTGATTAGATGAAGAAGGAAACCAACTCTTTTAGAAATATCAAGCAACTCAAGTTTCGCAAGTCTTTTATAATCATTGATAAACAGTAGTATCTCAACTCTCCTCCTCGGAGGAGAGTTGAGATACTACTGTTTATCAATGATGTCCCTTGCAGATGGTTTGCAGATGTTTTATCTGCAAGCCATCTGTAAAAGAGGAAGTCGAGTATAAGACGGATGACATTCATATCTTATCTTTTGCAAAATACGGATAACTTATTAGTTCATAGTGATGAACACTTTGTTTCTGCAGTACAAAACACTTCGTTCATGTAGTATAAAACGTTTTGTTTGCACAACATAAAACAAGGTGTTTATATAGTATGAAACAAAGTGTTCACTATAATGGAACAAAGTGTTCGCCCTAATGAAACACATTGTTCTACACGTCGAAATAAACCGTTCTGTGTGTTGAAACAAGCGGTTATATTGGGGGAAACAAAAAGAAAGCTGTCTTTTCCTGATTTCACTAGACACTTTTTTTCTTTATAAACGTCATCAGTAGACGGTTCTTTCATTTGCATACTGATACAGTAGTCCCTTCTTCCGGACTTGCGAGCCTATGCTTACTTGTTCGATGCCTTGTTTCTACTGAGACAAAGTGAGAGCAAACTTTACCCTCACCTTTTTGAAATTGCCCTTACTCACCTCTGAAAGTCCGATGAATAAAGACTTTTAGGTAAGCAGTGAGGGCGGTGAGGGTAGAAATGCAAAATAAATATTTTCAGCCTTGAGCCGGGTTATATATTCTGTAGATAGTCGGTTAGGTCTTCTTCGGAAGAGAGGTTGAGGGATTTGCGCAGGCGGTATCGGTTCATATTGATGGTTTTGGGGGTGGTGCCGGTCAACATGGATATTTCTTTGGTAGACAGGTTCACCCTTAGCAGGGTGGCAAGATATTTCTCGCCTTGTGTCAGTTTGGGATGAATCGCTACCAGTCTTTGGAGGAATTCATTGCTTTTATCATCGATGTTTGTCAATAGGGCACTGTTGGTTTTGTCTCCGCTTTGGCTCTGGCTGATGAATGCGTTGATTTTCTTCAGGTGGGGCGTGATGGCTTGCGCGTCCATCTTATATCCTTCTTTCACCATTCCGCGTATTTTGTCCAGCAGTTCATTGCGGCTTTTCAGGAATACGGCGAAGCTGGTTGCCTCCTGCCGACTGGTAGCCAGGGCATTGTGTACATTTTGAAGTTCCAGCTCTTGCTGATGCATCTTCAGTTCGGCCACTTCTTTTTCGGACAGTTGCAATTGGTAGCGTGCTTCTATCAGTTGCAAATCTTTTCGGCGTTTATACCATTTATATAGAAAGATGCTGAAAGCTATTCCCAGAATAAGTACGCTGCCCAAAAGCCACAAATTGCGTTTCAGTAGCTCTATCTTGTAGGTTTGTTCCTGCATTTCAGTAGCATATTTTTGGTCTTGGTATCTTTTGTAGGAAATTTCCTGCTCGATGTTGCGTAGCTTGTTGCTACTTTGCAGTTCCTTGCCCAGGTGGTACCTCTTGTTCAGATACTTATAGGCTTGGGCATAGTCACCTATAGCTGCATATACCATGGACGAATATTCGTAATTGTCGCAAATCAGTTCGCGGGCTCCGATGTTGTGGGCATACTCGTAGGCTTTATGCAAGGCTTCCAAGGCTTTGGAGTATTGCTTGTCATAGTAATACTGTTTCCCCATGTTGTTATAGTTTTCGCCAAGAGACCATTGGGCGTCCAGATTCTTGTTGATGGTGATGGCTTCCTGGATGAAAGAAAGTTTCTCTTCCGTATTTCCCCGGTACAGACAGAGGTTGTTCAGGTTGGTTGCAATCTCTTTCAGGTTTCGTTGGGCACGGTTGATGGCCAGCGCACGCTGGAAGAAACGCTCGGCAACGGTAAATTCACTCATGAAGTGGTGCATTACTCCACGTTCGTTATAGCATCCGGCCACAGAGGTGGAATCGCCGATGGATTTGAAGATGGAGGTTGCTTTGTCGTTCAGTTCAATGGCTTTGTTGTAATCGCCTAGTTTGCTGTATACACGCCCCATCAAGGAGCAGAGTTGTGCCATTTGTTTTTTGTTGGTGGGATGGATATATTTTTGGGTGTCATAAAGATTCTTGATACTTAGGTCGAAGTTCCCCAACAATTGTTCGGCTTGACAGTAGAGAATCATAGCTTGTGCGCGGACCTCACTGGGCTCATCTTCGGGAAACAAGGCAGAAGCCTGAGCTGCATAGTAGGAAGCTTGTTTGGGGTTGTTGTACAGGTATTTCTGTGCTTGGTCAATCAATTTCTGTGCTTGCTGCATGTCTTGAGCTTGCAGTGGGGCAGCTGCTGACAGAAGACATACGAGTAGTAGACATAGGTTTTTCTTCATGGCATCGTCTTGTTTCTGCAAATTTAATTAATTCTTCTTAGAAGTCCGGTTTCCCTCCAAAAAGATTTATCTTTGTGCCTCAAAGATAGCGATATATATGTTATTACCTTATTTGAATAAAGATTTGATAGAGGCAGGATGCGATGAGGCCGGTCGCGGCTGTCTGGCCGGTGCGGTCTATGCCGCTGCTGTTATTCTGCCAACGGACTTTAAGAATGAACTTTTGAACGACTCCAAGCAGCTGACGGAAAAGCAACGCTATACCTTGCGTGAAGTGATTGAAAAAGAGGCTCTGGCATGGGCGGTGGGCGTCGTCTCTCCCGAAGAAATTGACAAAATCAATATTCTCAATGCCTCCTTTCTTGCCATGCACCGTGCTGTTGACCAACTGAATGTCCGTCCGCAACATCTGCTGATAGACGGCAACCGCTTTAAAAAATATCGGGACTTGCCGCATACTACCGTAGTCAAAGGAGACGGGAAGTACCTTTCCATCGCTGCCGCCTCCATCTTGGCAAAGACCTATCGTGATGACTACATGAACCGCCTTCACGAGGAATATCCGTATTATGACTGGAATCATAACAAGGGGTATCCCACCAGAAAACATCGTGCCGCCATTGCCGAGCGGGGCACTACACCCTATCATCGCTTGACGTTCAATCTTTTGGGGGATGGGCAGTTGTCGCTGAACTTCGGACAATGATGCTGTTTAGAACCACTTAATCCTTCTGAACCATACGAATGTCATTGCTGATAATATTGCCGACAAAAGTATGATGAAAATAAACGCGTGCGGAAAACTCTCCAGGTGGATGTCCACATTCATGCCGTAGAAACTGGCTATCAACGTGGGAATCATCAGTGTAATGCTGAGGCTTGTCATACGTTTCATGATGGCATTCACATTGTTGGAGATGATGGAGGCGAAGGCGTCCATGGTTCCCGTCAGGATATCACTGTAGATGTTCACGGTATTGTATGCCTGCTTCAACTCGATGACCACGTCTTCCAATAATTCCAAATCCAGATAATTGGTGTCCTGAAAGATGTTTTTCAGCCGTCCTATCATCACTTCATTGCCACGGATGGAAGTGTTGAAGTAGACCAGCGTCTTCTGCAGCTTCATCAGTTGCAGGAGGTCTTCGTTGCGGATGCTTTTCTCCAGCTCTTTTTCGGCGGTGGCCACGTCGTTGTTTATCTGTTTCAGATACTTCAGGAACCAGACGGCAGAAGAGTAGATGATTCGCAGAATCAAATCCAGTTTATTGTTGACGACTATGTTCTTCCGGCGTGTGTGCTGGATGAAGTCCGGTATCAGCTCCGTGTGGTGATAGCAGACAGAAACGATGATTCCGTCATTGGTGATAATGCCGATGGGCACGGTGATGAACGGCACGCCGCGTTGGTTGCTCTGCATCGGGATGCGGAGGATGGTCAGCAGCCAGTTGTCTTCTGTTTCCGTACGCGGGCGCTCGTCCACGTCGGCTATGTCTTCCAAGAATGATTCGGGAACTTTCAGCTCTTCGGTAAGGAATTTGAAATCATCGTTGTCCGGGCATTCTACGTTGACCCAGCAGTTGGGTTGCCATTCGGCCTTTTCAGTGAAGCCGTTTTCACTGTAGAGATACTTTCTCATTGTTTGCCTCCTTTCAGCTTGGAACAGAGGCATTGCAGTCAACGTCTCCGTTCGTTTTATTGGTGAATACTATTGCACGTTCGTGGGTTTGAATCGTCCATATTTCTTGTTTTTTATTTTTTAAGCGTGGCAAAAGTACATAAATCATTTGAAACAGTACGCTTTAACAGCTGTTTTTTGTACCTTTGCAGCGCAAAAACAGGTTCCTACTATAAAGAACGTTTGTATCATACAAAAAGATTATACAATTAAATTCGATTAATATTATGAGTAAGAAAGCCCTTTTAATGATTCTTGATGGCTGGGGCATCGGCGATCAAGGTAAAGATGATGTGATTTTCAATACACCTACTCCGTATTGGGACAGTCTGTTGGCAGCTTATCCGCATTCCGAGCTTCAGGCAAGCGGTGAAAACGTTGGTTTGCCCGACGGACAGATGGGTAACTCTGAAGTAGGTCACCTCAATATCGGTGCCGGACGCATCGTTTACCAGGATTTGGTGAAGATTAACCGTGCTTGTGCCGATGGCAGCATCCTGAAGAACAAGGAAATTGTTTCTGCTTTCTCATATGCAAAGGAAAACGGCAAGAATATCCACTTTATGGGACTGACCAGCAACGGTGGCGTGCACAGCTCTTTTGACCATTTGTTCAAACTCTGCGATATTTCCAAGGAATACGGTATCGAGAATACCTTCATCCACTGTTTTATGGACGGTCGTGATACCGACCCGAAGAGCGGTAAATGCTTCATTGAGCAGCTGACTGCCCATTGCGAGAAGTCTGCCGGCAAGATTGCTTCCATCGTGGGACGTTTCTATGCCATGGACCGTGACAAACGTTGGGAGCGTGTGAAGGTTGCCTACGATTTGTTGGTAAACGGTGAAGGCAAGGTTGCTACGGATATGGTCCAGGCTATGCAGGAGTCCTACGACGAAGGCGTTACGGATGAATTCATCAAGCCGATTGTGAACGGTGGCTTCGACGGTACCATCAAGGAAGGTGATGTTGTAATCTTCTTCAACTACCGTAACGACCGTGCCAAGGAATTGACCGTTGTCCTCACCCAGCAAGATATGCCCGAACAAGGCATGCAAACCATTCCGGGCCTGCAGTTCTACTGCATGACTCCGTATGACGCCAGCTTCAAGGGTGTACATATCCTTTTTGATAAGGAGAATGTACAGAACACATTGGGCGAATATCTTGCTGCCAATGGCAAGACCCAGCTGCACATTGCCGAAACAGAGAAGTATGCACACGTGACTTTCTTCTTCAACGGTGGCCGCGAGACTCCCTACGATGCTGAAGAGCGCATCCTGGTTCCTTCTCCGAAGGTTGCCACTTACGACTTGAAGCCTGAAATGAGTGCGTACGAGGTGAAGGACAAGTTGGTTGAAGCTATCAGGACCCAGAAGTTCGATTTCATCGTGGTGAACTACGCCAATGGTGATATGGTGGGACATACCGGTATCTACGAAGCTATCGAGAAGGCAGTGAAAGCCATCGACGAATGTGTGAAAGACACCGTTGAGGCTGCCAAGGCAAACGATTATGAAGTAATCATCATCGCCGACCACGGTAATGCCGACCATGCTCTGAATGAGGATGGTACTCCGAATACTGCCCACTCTCTGAACCCCGTTCCTTTCGTTTACGTTACTGCAAACAAGGACGCCAAGGTTGAGAACGGTGTATTGGCTGACGTAGCTCCTTCTATCCTGCATATCTTGGGTATGGAGCAGCCGGCCGAAATGACTGGTAAGGATTTGATTAAGTAAGGCGTCAAAGCCGTAACAATATTTAGACGCGGATTATACGGATTCCACGGATGCTCTTAAAGTTGAGTCTGTGCAATCCGGATAATCCGCGTCTTTTTTCAATAGAACGATTATGATACAGATTGGTGATGTTGTGGTTTCTTTCGATGTTTTGCGCGAGAAGTTCTTGTGTGACTTGGATGCCTGCCAGGGGATTTGCTGCATTGAGGGCGATGCCGGTGCTCCCGTAGAGCTGGACGAGGTGGAGAAACTGGAAGAGGTGCTTCCGCTGATTTGGGACGAGCTTTCTCCCGAAGCCCGTACCGTGATAGAGGAGCAAGGTGTGGTCTATACCGATTGTGAAGGTGACCTGGTGACTTCTATTGTAAACAACAAGGATTGCGTCTTTACCTGCTATGATGATAAAGGCTGTTGCTATTGTGCCATCGAAAAGGCTTACCGTGAGGGTAGGACCAACTTCTACAAACCTATATCCTGCCATCTCTATCCGATAAGGGTGGGGAACTACGGACTCTATAAGGCAGTGAACTATCATCGTTGGGATGTCTGCAAAGCCGCTATACTGTTGGGGCAAAAGGAAAATCTGCCCGTGTACAAGTTTCTGAAAGAGCCGCTTATCCGTAAGTTTGGTGAGGACTGGTATGCAGAGCTGGAATTGGTAGTGGAAGAGATGAAAAAACAAGGAATCCTATAGTTCTTCCGTGCGGAGACGGGCCTCTTCTTTGGAGGAGAAGAGGGATAAAGGAAAAGCCCCGGTCAGCAGGATTATCCTGCCCGTCCGGGGCTTCCTCGTTGTAAGATGTGAGGTTGGTTATTTATTATTTATTAAGCGTCAATATTTGCATACGTTGCATTCTTTTCGATGAAATCGCGGCGCGGGCCCACGTCTTCACCCATCAGCATGGAGAAGATATAGTCGGCTTCGGCTGCATTTTCAAGATGCACCTGCTTCAGCATGCGGTTTTCCGGGTTCATGGTGGTTTCCCACAACTGTTCCGGGTTCATTTCACCCAAACCTTTGTAGCGTTGGGTGTGTACTGCGTTTTCCGAACCGCCGCCGTAAGTGTCGATGAACTTCTGGCGCTGCTGGTCTGTCCAGCAATACTCTTTCGCCTTGCCTTTGGTGCAAAGGTAAAGGGGAGGAGTGGCGATGTACAAGCAACCCTGCTGGATAACTTGCGGGAAGTAGCGGAAGAAAAGCGTCATAATCAGCGTGTCGATGTGAGAACCATCGACGTCGGCATCGGTCATGATGATAATCTTCTTGTAGCGCAGCTTGTCAATGTTCGCTTCTTTGCTGTCTTCACCGTCCACGCCGAAACGGATGCCCAGCGCCTGGATGATATTGTTTACTTCGTCGCTCTCGAATGCCTTGTGCCACATGGCCTTTTCCACATTCAGAATCTTACCGCGAAGCGGCAGGATAGCTTGGAACGCACGGTTACGGCCTTGCTTTGCTGAACCGCCTGCCGAGTCACCCTCGACGAGGAACAATTCGCATTCTTCTGGGTCCTTGCTGGAGCAGTCGGCCAACTTACCGGGCATGCCACCACCGGACATCGGCGATTTGCGTTGTACGGATTCGCGTGCCTTACGTGCGGCGATACGTGCCTGGGCGGCAAGAATCACCTTGTCTACAATCAGCTTGGCTTCCTTCGGGTGTTCCTCCAAGTAGTAGGTGAGGGCTTCGCCCACAGCCTGGTCTACGGCACCCATCACTTCGTTGTTACCCAGCTTTGTCTTGGTCTGTCCTTCGAACTGAGGCTCTGCCACCTTGATGGAGATAACGGCAGTTAATCCTTCGCGGAAGTCGTCGCCTGCAATCTCTACCTTGGCTTTCTCCAGCATCTTGTTGTCTTCGGCGTATTTTTTCAATGTACGGGTCAGTGCACGGCGGAAACCTGCCAAGTGGGTACCCCCTTCAATGGTATTGATGTTGTTTACGTAAGAGTGTACATTTTCGTTATAAGAAGTGTTGTACATGATGGCTACTTCCACCGGTGTGCCTTGCTTCTCGGTGTTGATGTAGATTACATCGTTCATGAAGTGTTCGCGTGAGGAGTCCACGTAGCGCACAAATTCCTTCAGGCCTTCTTCCGAGTAGAAGATTTCCTTCTTGGCATTTCCCTCTTCGTCCTTTACGCGAAGGTCGGTCAGTGAAATCTTGATGCCTGCGTTCAGGTAAGCCAACTCGCGCATGCGGGTGGCAAGAATATCATAGTTGTAGACTGTTTCCGTAAAGATGGTATCGTCCGGCCAGAACTGCTGGCGTGTACCGGTAATGTCTGTTGTGCCCACTTCCTTGACGGAGTAGAGCGGATGTCCGCAGGAATATTCCTGCTGATAGATTTTTCCGTTACGGAAAACCTGGGTAGTCACTGTCTCTTATACACATCTCCGAGCCCACGA
>ENA-OZXP01000194-OZXP01000194.1-human-gut-metagenome-genome-assembly--contig:-NODE-194-length-12743-cov-3.864754_pt1 | contig 12743 bp, 6 predicted proteins | sample MGYA00243546_ERZ654105 | MGnify/ENA primary metagenome ERZ654105 (study PRJEB26926, sample SAMN06165055) | human gut metagenome | biome: ENVO:00009003; feature: ENVO:2100002; material: ENVO:00002003... | reverse complement strand
ATCTACACCTATTAAGTCGTCGGCAGCGTCAGATGTGTATAAGAGACAGGGTGTAGACAGGCTCGTCCACCCTGCCTTGATGGGGCTTCAAGTCCATACCAAAGTAACGTCCGTCGGCATCGGTAAATAAGTTGGGCTGCATGCCCGTGTGGTAAAGTGCCGTGTAGAACATGGTACGCTGGTCGTTGTCCTTCGTATCGATGTCAATCTTGGAGAGATAAGTGTTCCACTGCTGGCGGGCAGCACGGCGCACACCGTCAAAATCCCATCCGGAGATTTCGGCTTCCACATTCTTGCGGGCACCGTCCATATCCACGGCAGACACACCTACCTTTACCAATACCTCCTCATTGGGCTCCGTCTGGAATTGCAGTAAAGCTTTAGCTGTAGGCAGAAGCGGACCGCCTTCGTCCAATGCCATGGAGTCCGTGACCAGCGTATAGGTAAATGGTTTGGAGAACTTGGCGTAGAAGTTGATATACTGGTCGAAAGCCCAATATACAGTCTTCTTGCGTCCACGGATTTCAGTATCGCTGATTACTTCCAGCTCCATCTGTTCATTCTTCTGGCGCTGAATGCTATAATCCAAGTCGAGGATAAAGCCTGCATCTTCCGCTTTCGGGAAGGTATAGCGATGAATCGCCGCACGTTTGGTAGAGGTCAGTTCGGCTTTCACCCCGTAGCGGTCCAAAAATACGGAATAATATCCCGGTTCGGCTGTTTCATTCTCGTGGGAAAAGGCAGAGGCGTACGCCATCTGCTGGCTCTTCGAGCCCATAGAGTGGTAATCCTGCCGCCCTACAGTGGGCATCAGCAACACATCCCCGTAATCGGCACAACCCGTACCGCTGACGTGAGTATGTGAAAATCCGTTGATAGTAGTATCTGCATAGTAATATCCGGAGCAGGCATCCCACTCGTAGATACGCGTGTCGGGGCTGGGCTGAATCATTCCGTTGGGAACTACCGCTCCGGGATAGGTATGCCCATGTCCGCCCGTACCGATGAACGGATTGACGTAAGACGCATAGTCCGGTGCCGTCTGGGTACAGCTGCAAACCGCCCCCAGCAGAAAAAGTCCGCCCAACAGTATGGAACTAGATTTCATGTTTTTCTTCATATTGTTTATTGTATAAGTAAGTGTATAGCTTCATAATAGAATCTTGTTATATGAGAATGCTTGAGGAGGGCCGCCCCATTACTTTGAGCAAAGCCCTCCTTTGTTTCATGTATGAAAAGGTTCAAGCATCCATTTTTCCGAAACCTCAGTTTACGGAAAACATGGCATCAGCGTACCTTCTTCATCGTATAGTTCTCACTCACGAAGTAAGGAACATCGGGGAAGATGTCGTTCTCAATCTCACCGCCTACATACTTATAAGGGTTGATAGCCCATCTGTTGCCCAAACCATAGATACGCATATCACCGTTAGGAGCAATATCGCCATCCATGGAATAATTATCATACTTAGGATATGCTTTCCACTGGAAGGCATTACTATAAGTACCGAAATGCATCTTGTAGGTAGCAGGGTCTTCAGCATCGCCCTCATGAATGGTTTGCGGATAGATGAGCAGTGCACCGTTATAGTAATCGCAATGCATCGGATACTTACCGGTAATTTCGGGGAAAGTACCCCAGTTGTAAACCACATATCCGGTACCTTCTTCATCTTTCTCTATAATTACATTCTTCTCAAAATCCTGACTGCCTTTCCAATCCCACCAGCGAGGATTGCCTTCTTCATCCACATAGGTAAAGAGGGAGTTACTGGAAGTTACTTTCCATTCACCGACCAAATCTTCATAGCCCATCATCTTTCCTTGATAAGCTTCACCAGTACGGTTCCAGTACTTACCGCTCCACTCCACTTCATCATCAAAAAGTACTTTACTTATTTCCGAAAGCAGCGTATAATACTGATACATCAGCGGTTTGGGATTGTAGAACATCTGAATGCCATAACCTTCATCTTTCACTTTTTGGAATTTGCTCTTGTCAAATCCATTCCAACCTCCGTTCAACTCATCATTAATCTTCCAAGGCAGCGGAGCATACTTGGATTTGGGCAGGTTCTCAAAATGAGACGCTTCACGGCCAAAAGCTCCATTAGGATTCTGATTCTGGTAATAACCATAGGTCATATAGTCCACAATATCACCAACTTTCACACCTTCTACCTCGCCATCGGGAGAATCAAGCGAACCATATTCATACACACCGATCAGTTTATCTCCAAATACCTGGCGGCACTCATAAACCAAACGTGCGAAGTTGGCACGTGAACGTTTTTCGAAGCCGGGACTGGGGTTGGAGTTGTTGTAACTGGTGTACTCATCATCAAAGTCAATGCCATCCAAACCATAGATATCCAAATAAGCCTTCAGTTCCTTGGCAAAGTCTTTGGCGGCAGCTTCAGAAAGGTTACCCATACCGGCCTCATCATGGTTGCCAAGAATAGTCATAGCCACCTTAATGCCCTTAGCCTGCAAAGGACGGATGAACTTATCCGCATTTCTCAGCAAGAAAGAAACCTGGTCATTGCAAAAAACATGTACGCGACCGGTCTTGCTATCCACATTGATATTGGCAGCAAAAATGCTGACTACATCAAAGAAAGGCTTTCCGTCGCTCTTCATGGTATATTCACCCATATTCAAGATGTTCTCGTCATTTACTTCCACAAAGCAATGTGTAAGTATATCACCCTTACTGATACTCTCAGGAATAGCAGCCAAAGGCTTTACCAAGTAAATATATTCCTGATTGTTTGTAGAAACTTCCACACCGTTATTGGCAGATGCAGAAACGGCAACAGCATAAGTCTGTCCGATTGTGCCTCCGGCATTGATATTCAGTTCCACAGAAGCCGACTTCTGTTCGCCCGCCTTGATAGTGGCAGTTCCACCGTTCGCCAGGCTCAGCTTATCGGCGGGATACATTTTATAGCTTGTTCCATTCTTCTTATTGTAAGCCTCCAAAACGTCTTCGTCCACTTTGAAGGTCACCGTAACATCCTGCTCTGCAGCTTTGCTCAGTTCAAAATAGAGATGTCCGGTAGCAACCTTGTCGCCAAAAACAGAAATCGGAGTAAGTTCACGTGCACCGGCGGCAGACTTTACATAGCCATACACGCCATCCACAGTATCCAGCTTGTCACTGTTGCCGGTGTTGATGACAACATCATCTTCACAACCGGTGAAGCATATTCCTGCACATGCAAAAGCCATTGCCAGCAAGCCTGATTTTACATGATTCATATATTTCATAATCAATATCTTTTTATTTGAATTAAGGTATAACTAAATTATTTAGCGGGCAGTTCCACAGCAGTCCAAGTCAATGATTCCACTGCAGTAGCATTGTTCTCATTTCCGCTATAATCGTGAATGGCAGTACCGGCGCCCTCATCGAACTTCCAGTAAGAAACCAGTCCGTCAGCATCCGGCTCTACCTGGTAGAAGTGGTCCTTTGCATTGATTTCTGCTGATGTCAACACCTTGTTCCAGATACGCACCTCTGAGATATTACCTTCCAACCAACGGTCACGATTGTATGAATGGCCAATCCAGAATCCGTTACCTTCATCGGTCATGGTCTGGCCCCAGTTCACGACTCCGCAGTCCAAAGTAGTCTCCAGCATATTCTTACCATTGATGTAGATTATAACTGTTTTTGCATCCGCATCGTAGGTCACAGCGATATGTGTCCATTCGTTTGTCGGAATAACCAGACTCTCATCGGTCACATTGCCGCTACTTGTAGCCACCTGCAACTGGTTTTGAGGAATTCCGGCATCACCGATGCGGAGCAGGAACTTACCTTCGATACCCATAATGGAAGTCAGCATCTTGTCGAACTTGCTTACGCGAATCAACGCTTCTGCCGTCAGTTTATTCATATTATTGGCAACATCCGGATTGGTCCAAGTTACGTAAACCAGATTCTTGGTAATATCAGGAACCGTATTAATCAATGCGGCACCCTTCAGCACGTAGTACATGGTACCGGAGCTCTTCAAGACTCCGATGCTTGCCTGGTCTACCGTAACCGGCAATACATATACCTTCTCACGGTCCAGCTCCGTCAAGTTCTTGAAGCTGACAGTGATGTCGTCTGAAATGACAGCACCGGCCAAAATGGTAGCCTGCGGAGTTTCTACCGTATAATAGTTTTCCGGCAGAGCCTCGGCTGTGTCATAATAGGTAGCGTTATAAGTAGCTACCAGTGAAGGGTCCGCCTTCAAGGCAATAGTTATATCCTGCGATTCAGGACGGGCCATTGAAATCCGGAATGAACCTTCCGTATCGGAAACAGTGTTTTTCAACAACACAGTACTGGTCATCGCCGAGCCGTTGATATACACCTGATTATCGAAATTCTCAACGTCATTATCATTACAAGCAGCAAATACACCTGCCAATAATGCCATCGATACTAAATATATACTTTTCAGTTTCATGATATTCTTTTATTTTTTAGGAGCAGGATTCATAATATTGATAGCTTCTCTCACGTATTGATAGGTATTGGTAGCATTGTAATAATCATTCTGCATGTTCTCAATAGCCAGACCAGCTTTTGTAAACTCTGCAGACGGTTCTGTCACCCAATAAGCAGCTTCCGACAGAGCTCTCAAAGCATTGTAATATCCGGTAGTCTTATCTGTTGTATCCAGAGAGACGGTAGATGCCGATACAATGAAGCGGTCAGCCGGAACACCGTCTGCCATCAAGGCCTGAAGCGCTTCTATCCCCAGTTGGGCAACATCCGTGACATCATTTGTAATCAAGATGATATGGTCACAAGAAGAGAGCACAGACTGGCCTATCAGGTTGGCAGGATACCCCTGGAACACCAGTTGCTTACCTGAATTGGCACTCTTCCAGTTGGATATCACACCGAAGAAAGTATCCTGATTTGCCTTTGCTTCAGCCTTGTCGGCTTCGGACATGTAGATAGGATTGCTACCACGATACTCGGCTACAATACCGTCGAAAGGTGCTTCAAGAGCTATCAGTCTGTTCAGCTCAGCCGACAGATAAGCCGAGAATGCAGATGTTTCTGTTCCTTCTTTCACCTTGTCGGTATGTTCCTTCAAGATATTGTCATAGCTGATGGAATAGAATACTTTCGTTCCCTTCTCATGTACATTTGCAATATCTTCCAATTCGAATTCCGCCAAATCGGGAGTAGTTGCGATAATTACGTCCAGGCTGTCGGGAACATCCGACATGTGCTGCCCGCGGCTGAAAGGAACTTTCTCACTATTATCAAACCAGCCGTATACAATCTTATGGTCAGAATTCTTGTATTCCTGCAAGTTCTTCAGATACTTGGCATACAGTTCGGGAGACTGTTCGTCGATTCCGGGTTCTTTCAGTTTAATACTCTCTGAATCCGTCCAGTCGGAGCAGGCAGACAATGCCAATACGGAAAAAGCTGCCAGCGCGATTCCTTTGAATGATTTCTTATATAATTTCATAATTATTCAGCATTTATTGTTATTATTTGCGTGCCCACCATACGTCAGTAGCCATGTTGTCCGGTCCACCCAGATAGCTGTTTACTGCCTCTTGCACGTTTTCAGTATTACTTGTATATTCTTCAGAAGGATAAGGCATACGGCGTGCACCTTTCTCGCTATCAACAATTCCACCACTCAAGTTACCTTCACTGGTTGCAGGCAACAGTTTGGGATAGCCTGTACGGCGATAGTCAGCCCAAGCTTCGTTACCTAACGGCCAATTCGCAATCCACTTCTGGGTAATGATACGTTCCTGTTTTTCTTCCTTGGATGCCCCTTCATTCCACTTGACAGTAATGGCTGAAAGGTTCTTTTCATAAGTATTAAGACCGGCGGGATCTTTGTAAAGAGCAGGTACACTGCTTTCATCAGCCAGATAGCTGTCTACACCGGTAGCTCCCCACTGTTCGAAAGAGAGACGGACACCTTGTTCATAAAAATCAGCAGCGGTTCCTTTCATGTTGAAACCATAGATTGCAGTGGCTTCAGCACGCAAAAAAGCAACTTCTGCCGCATTCATCCAAAGCACGGGATCAGAAGAGGAAATCTTCACACGTGAATAATTGATGAAATACTCCTTCATCTTACTGAGGTTGATACCGCGACGTAATCCTACATAAGTCTCTCCAGGCCATTTTGATTCCTCAAAATAGCTGGCACGACGATTGTCGTTGTAACCGTTCATGTAGCAGATGATGTCGGCAGCAGGATGGGTATCACCACCTGAAGCTTCTTCATTGTAACGTACTGCCACAAACAACGGATTGCTAATTGTACCGAAATACTTCCATGTAGCATTGTCTGCATTTGTTTCAATCAGACCCAACTCGTGATTCACTGCACTTTCAGCCATTTCTTTAGCCTTAGCAGGGCTTACATTGGCAATACGGATAGCCAAACGCAGTTTCAATGAATTGGCAAACTTCACCCACTTCTGTACATTACCACTGTACACGAAATCTGCAGAAGCAACCAACGCCGCATTTCTGTTTTCAGTCAGCACCTCGATGGATTCGTCCAGTTCCTTGAAGAATGCGTTATATACTTCTTCCTGCGTATCATAAGGAATGGTAATCTTGCCATCCTGACCGATTTTAGAATAAGGAATAGGACCATACGCATCAGTCACGCGACTCATGGCAGCAACCTTTATGATTTGAGCAATGGCATAAGGAACCGGATTATTGGTATTCTCCGATACTTGTTTCACTGTGCTCAAGTTACCGTAAAGTGTTGAAATGATACGGTCACTTATCAAGAACACACGCGTCCAGTCATTTGTAGCATTAAAATTGGATATTGTATTGGACCAGCCGGCATTTGAATCGGCAAAATAACCTCCCAACGGTCCACCCAACAAACAATCAGTAAACTGTGCCGTATTGACATCTGATGAGATAACCGTACTTGCCAAGTTACTCATGGCAGAACCCAGTGCATAATCATCCGGAGTCAAATCACCCGGTTGATAAGGATTGGAGTTGATATCCATATAATTGCCGGTACAGGACATAAAGCCCATAACCAACGGAGCAACAATCAATTTATTTATAATATTTTTCTTTTTCATATCGTTTGGTATTAAAATTTAAAGCTCAAGCTAAAGCCGATGTTACGCAAAGCCGGCATCATGAAATAGTCTATTCCCTGATAAAAGTTATCGGTAGAAGCTACACTTTCGGGATCGAAAGGAGCCTTGCTGTAAATCATCCACAAGTTGCGGCCTACCAACGAAACCTTGATATCGCACACATCGTTCAACAACTTTTTGGGAATAGTGTAACCCAAGGAAACTTCCTGCAGGCGAACGTTGGTAGCAGAGTAAGTATAGTATTGGGGAACAGCTGTACCACTACCGACTACACCATACCATGTTTCGGGATTTACCTTGTCCTTGCCATTCACCAATACGTAACCTAAATCACGTGCATCCGCAGAAGCCTCAGACACACCATAGTAATCCAACATGGCTTGTGTACGTGAGTAGACCACACCACCCAAACGGGCTGAAATCAAAAAGCCTGCTGTGAAATTCTTCCAGATGAAGTTGTTACGCCAAGCCAAATTCCCCTTAGGAAGTACACTTCCCAATTTGATGTATTTGTCAGGATCGGTAATGGTTTCCGTAGCAACTGCTCCGTTCTGGTCTACAAAAATCTGTCCATTGGCATCACGCTTCATATCTCTCAGAGAGTAAAGGTCCCCCATGCTTCCTCCCTCTTTCAGCAAGAAGCGGGCATCACCTAAACCACCCATATTCAACGTGCTCAAAGAGAACAACTCACCGGTAACGGGGTTGATGGCTTTGTCTGCCAGTGTCAAAATCTTATTCTTGTTGCTGGAAAAAGTTATACCAGTATCCCATGTAAAGTCCTTCCAAGTATTCTTATAGTTCAGTGACAACTCAATACCGGAGTTACGTACGGCACCGGTCTGGATATACAAAGCCGACCAACCGCTGACAGGCAACTGCGGATTGAATGTCTGATTCATAGTCTTGGCATTGTAATATGTCACATCCAATTCAAAATTTTTGAGGAAACGCATGTTCAAACCGATTTCCCAAGAATTGGTACGCTCAGGCTTCAGATTATACAACGGATATTGAGTCGTGATACTCCATTGACCGGAACTTGAATTCCATTCGTAGTGAGGATTAGCCAAGTATCTGGAGAAAGCACTACCAACAGATGCCCATGAACCACGAACCTTTATAAAAGAAAGATAATCTTTGTTCAAGTTAGGCATCAGTTCAGACAGTACAACAGAACCACCGACTGAAGGATAAAAGAATGATTTACTGTTGGAGTTGGGACCTGCCAACTGTGAAGGCCAGTCGTTACGTCCGGTCAGCGTCAAGAAGTAAGTATTCTTGTAACCAAGCTCAGCCGAAGCGAAGAGAGACTGAGTCTGTTCACGCCATCCCTCCTGCAAGCGCTGTGTCTTGCTGGCACTCAGGTTCTGGATAGCAAAGTAGTTGGTTAGACCTACCGGTTCACCACCGAAAGCATCACCACCGTCAGCAATCGGACCACGTGTTTTCATTGCATCCGAACGTATATCGGAGAATGAACCACCGACGTTGGCCTGGAGTGACCAGTCTTCACCGAAATATTTGTTGATACTCACCAGGAAGTCAGCATACAACTGTTTGTCCTGCGTCTTAGTAATACCATAAAGACCTCGTGAAGAACTCTCGGTGAGCTGAGTATTGGTAGAAGCATAAAACTTTTCTGTATAATCATTGTTGGAGTTATCCAAACGTACACGTCCTGAAACAGTCAGCCAGTCCAGAATCTTATAGCTCAAACCGGCATTCAGCATATAGCGGTCCTTCTTGTTCTGGCGCAGATTGCGGTAGTTAATCCAATAAGGATTCTGCATTACCATACCTTCGTCACCTACCGGCCAGTATTGCGTATAAATTTTACGGGCAGCGTCATAGCGCTCATACATGCTGATATCAGACCAGTCGTTGCTGCGCGGGAACAAATAAGCACCCACCAACGGGTTGTTGTAAGTACCCTGGTTCGTCATGTTCTGGTCATTCTGCAGAATATAGCTTGCACCGAAATCCAGAGTCATCTTGTCGTCCAGGAAAGTAGTGGTGTTACGTACCGTAAAGTTGTAACGGTTGTATTTGTTGTTGGGAACAATACCCTTGGAGTTTACAGCAGCAGCCGATGCATACGTCTGGTTTTTCTCTGTACCGGTTGACAAAGAAATGCTCTCTGTTCCTACAATACCCGTCTGGAAATAATCATCTCTCGGGCTGTAATTGTAGTTATTGGCTGCAGACAAAGGCGCTCCCCAGCTCATGGCTCCTGAAGTGCTCATCACACCACCGGTTCCCGTACCGTAACGGTTTTGGAAGCTCGGCATCACAAACGGATTGGTGAATTCAGTATTACTGCTGACAGTAAGGCTCACCTTACCTTCTTTACCTTTCTTTGTAGTAATGACAATGGCACCGTTGGCAGCTTCCGAACCATACAAGGCAGCAGCGGCGGCACCAGTCAGGACTGACATTGACTCGATGTCTTCCGGGTTGATATCGGCAATCGGTTCTGAAGATCCCTGGGAGTCGAACTCCTTACCTCCGGCAGTACCACGGCCAGAGAAAATAGGCACACCGTCAATTACATAAAGTGCATTGGAAGACTGCATGATAGATTTCGTACCACGCATCACTACCTTTGATACACCACCTACACCGGATGAAGAAGCATTGATGTTCACACCCGCTACCTTACCACTCAATGAGTTCACAAAGTTGGCATCTTTATTGGAAGTAATGGCATCTGTATTCACCTGCTGTACATTGTAGGACAATGCCTTTTCCGAACGCTTGATACCGAGTGCAGTAACCACAACTTCTTCAAGCTGTTGGGTATCTCCGGCCATCATTACATTAATCGGTGCATTACCTTTCACGGGGATTTCCTGCGTAGTATAACCGATATAAGAGAATACAATCACCGGATTCGTTTCCGTAGTGGTCAGCGTAAAGTTACCGTCGAGGTCGGTAATACACCCGTTGCTAGTACCTTTTATCAATACATTCACACCAATCAGAGGTCCCATGTCATCTGACACGACTCCGGTAATCGTCCGTTCTTTCCCTTGTTGGTTGCCCTCTTGAGGAGCAGCAGACTTTTCAGAAAGATAAACGATGTTATCCTCCACTTTATAGGAAATGTCTTTCCCTTTGAGAATAACATTCAAAGCATCTTCTATAGACGCATTGTTCACTTTGACGTTTTCTACCGGCAACGCAGCCAGTTTGTCGTCATAAAAAAATTGATACTTGGATTGAGACTTGATTTGTTCAATGACTGTCCCCAATGTGCCGCGAGACACATTCAGGTTTAACTGGGCAAAGCCCCACTGGATAGAAACTGCCATGAACAACAAAACTAATAAAGCCCGCATGAACGTCGAACTCCGAAAAGCATAATTGTCTTTCATAAACACAATTTATAGGTTATACAATAAATTACTTCGAGAGATTCATTCTCTCGCATTCCTATATAAAACAACAGACAATGAAAATACACTTACTGAAAAAGTATCTTTTTTATCATTAATCCTAAAAAAAAGAGTTACCCCGAAAACAAGTTGATATATCATTTTGCTCAATATTACTAACGAAGTAAATAATTATTTCCACCTGATTCAAGAAAAACACCTATAATACAGATAGTAAATAACAAAATGATATATCAACTTATTTTCGAGGCAACCCTTTTCTTACTATATTATTACTATTCTTTACTTCTTCAGTTCATTCGAGAAAGAATAAGGATAATCTTCCGGCTGCGTACCTCTCTTCATATTAGGCTGGCTGCCCATATCAAACCTCAAGGTACCGCCATTCAGCAAATCGCCATGCGTCAGATAATTCCTGGAATAATCCACGCCGTTCACCTTGAGAGACTCGATATACATGTTCTCCGGTGAGTTATCCGGAGCGTCAATTGTCAGGGACTTACCGTTCTCGAAATGGAGGGTAGCCTTACGGAACAGAGGGGCGCCCAATACATACTCGTCCGTACCAGGGCAAACCGGATAGAAACCAAGTGCAGAGAAGACATACCACGCGGAAGTCTGACCGTTGTCCTCGTCACCGCAATAACCGTCGGGACCGGCAGTATACATGCGGTTCATTACCTGACGAAGCCAATATTGGGCCTTCCAAGGTTCCCCGGCGTAGTTATAAAGGTAAATCATGTGCTGGATGGGCTGGTTGCCATGGGCATAGTTACCCATATTCATCACTGTCATCTCACGGATTTCATGGATTACCTGGCCGTAGTAGCTGTCATCGAACAGGGGCGGGACAATAAATACAGAGTCAAGCATCTCCACGAAAGACTCTTTTCCACCCATCAGGTCTATCAGACCTTGAGGGTCGTGGAATACAGACCAGGAATAGTGCCAGCTGTTACCTTCAGTAAAGGCGTCACCCCACTTCAAAGGAGAGAAAGGAGACTGGAACTGGCCGTCTTGATTACGACCACGCATCAGCTTGCTTTCCTTATCAAATACATTCCTATAGTTCATGGCACGTTCCGCAAAGAGTTTCTGCTCCTTCTTCGGACGGTTCAGTTCTTTTGCCATGCGGTAGATGCACCAGTCATTATAAGCATACTCCAAAGTACGGGCAGTGTTCTCGTTGATTTTCACATCGTAGGGAACATAACCAAGCTTGTTGTAATACTCATAGCCGAGGCGACCCGTGGAAGAAACCTCGGGATGGACATTCTTTGTACCGTTGATGAGACCTTCGTACAGTGTCTGCACGTCCTCCACCTTCACGCCTTTTAGATAGGCATCTGCCAGCACGGAAGCAGAGTTGTTGCCAATCATACAGCCACGGTGACCCGGACTTGCCCATTCGGGAAAGAAACCGCTTTCCTTATAGGTGTTGACAAGGCCTTCCTGAATCTGCCTGTTCACCGACGGATACATCAGGTTGAGGAATGGGAAAAGACAGCGGAAAGTGTCCCAGAAACCGGTATCCGTATACATATAGCCGGGCAACACTTGCCCATTGTAGGGACTGTAATGAATCGGATTTCCCGCCTCATCCAGTTCATAGAATGCACGCGGGAACAACAAGGAACGATACAAACATGAGTAGAAAGTACGGTACTGGTCAAGGGTTCCGCCTTCCACATCAATACGGCCCAGCACCTTGTTCCAGGCATCCTGGCCTTTCTGAACCAATGTTTCCAAATTGTCATTGCCAAGCTCCTTCAAGTTACGGTCAGCCTGCTCAAAACCGATGAAAGAAGAGGCTACACGGGCATGTACCACTTCACCCTTACGGGTTTTGAAACCGATAACAGCACCGGCATGTCCGGCTTCCTGCTCAACCTTATTCTCGGTCAAGACGCCATCGGCTACAGACGCCTTATAAGTAAAAGGCTTGTCGAACTCTATCACGAAATAGTTCTTGAAGTTCTCGGGAACACCGCCGCTGTTACGGGTAGTATAACCGATAATACGATTCTGTTCCGGAAGTATCTTCACATAAGAGCCCTTGTCAAAGGCATCGACAACAATGTATGAATGATCATTTTCAGGGAAAGTGAAACGGAACAATACGGCACGGTCGGTAGGGGTGAACTCGGTAACCACATCGTGTTCGGCAAGATATACCTCTGTCTCTTATACACATCTCCGAGCCCACGAGACTGCAGCTAATCTCGT
>ENA-OZXP01000180-OZXP01000180.1-human-gut-metagenome-genome-assembly--contig:-NODE-180-length-13063-cov-6.708333_pt1 | contig 13063 bp, 10 predicted proteins | sample MGYA00243546_ERZ654105 | MGnify/ENA primary metagenome ERZ654105 (study PRJEB26926, sample SAMN06165055) | human gut metagenome | biome: ENVO:00009003; feature: ENVO:2100002; material: ENVO:00002003... | reverse complement strand
GATCTACACCTATTAAGTCGTCGGCAGCGTCAGATGTGTATAAGAGACAGCTATAATATAGTTAGCACACTAACTAATTAAATGCAAGTATTTTTTTAGTTAACCACATTACCATAAATGTGGGAAGTTTGTTTTAATCAAATATAAATAAGAAGAAAGGACAAAACATATGTTAAAAACACTAGGTGCCCAAATAAAGGAATACAAATGGGCTTCGATTGCGACACCTGTTTTCATGCTGCTTGAGGTGGCTGTGGATACCATAATCCCTCTTCTCATGGCATCAATCATCGACAACGGTGTCAATATGGGCGACACAAGGCATATCTATATCATGGGTGTGTGGATGATTGTCGCAGCACTGTTTGGTCTTTTGACAGGATGTCTCGGTGCAAAATATGGTGCAAAGGCCGCCATGGGCTTTGGAAAGAATCTGCGTGCTGCAATGTTCCGCAACATCCAGACCTTTTCCTTTGCAAATATCGACAGATTCTCATCCGCGAGTCTTGTCACACGTATGACAACCGATGTGACCAACATCCAGAATGCTTACATGATGCTGCTTCGCATGGCTATGAGAGCCCCTGCATCCATAATATGTGCGATGGCTATGTCATTTTTCATCAGCCCTCGCCTTGCGACAATATACTTAATCGCTGTCATTGTGCTTGGAGCTTTACTGCTTTTCATCAGCAAGGCGGCCATGAAATACTTCGACAGAGCCTTCAAGCGCTATGATGACCTGAATGAAAGCGTACAGGAAAACGTATCCGCTATCCGCGTTGTAAAGGCATACGTCCGTGAGGATTATGAGAAGAAACGTTTTTCAAAGGCAGCACAAAATATCTACGATGTATTTGTGAAGGCAGAAAGCCTTGTGGTATACAACTCTCCTCTCATGCAGTTTACAGTGTATGCCTGCATCCTGTTAATAAGCTGGCTCGGAGCTCATATGGTGGTAAGCAGCACTCTCACTACAGGTGATCTGATGGCTCTTCTCACCTATTGCATGAATATTCTGATGAACCTCATGATGCTCTCGATGGTGTTTGTAATGATTTCACTCTCACTCGCATCTGCAAGACGAATCAGCGAGGTATTAAATGAGCAGAGCACACTGCACAATCCAAAGGAACCGCTTTACGATGTGCCTGACGGAAGCATAAGCTTTAAGCATGTAACCTTCAGATATTCAGACACCGCTGAAACTCCGGTTCTGTCAGATATAAATCTAGACATAAAATCCGGTGAGACCATTGGCATCATAGGAGGAACCGGAAGCTCGAAATCTTCCCTTGTAAACCTGATAAGCCGTCTCTACGACACAGACACCGGCTCTGTAATCGTCGGAGGCCACGATGTGCGTGAGTACGACATGGACACTCTCAGAAACAAGGTAGCTGTCGTGCTCCAGCAGAACGTGCTTTTCTCGGGCACCATACTCGAAAATCTGCGCTGGGGTGACAAAAACGCTACCACAGATGAGTGTATTGAGGCCTGTAAAATGGCATGCGCCGATGACTTTATCGAGTCCTTCCCTGACAAGTACAACACCTACATAGAGCAGGGCGGAACCAACGTATCCGGTGGCCAGAAGCAGCGTCTGTGTATCGCAAGAGCTCTGCTTAAAAAGCCAAGGATACTCATACTCGATGACAGCACCTCGGCTGTGGATACAGCAACAGATTCAAAAATCCGTGCTGCCCTCGCAAAAACAATACCGGGAACCACTAAGCTCATCATCGCACAGCGTATCTCATCAGTCATGGATGCTGACCGTATCATCGTGATGAATGATGGAAAAGTGGACGGCTTTGACACTCACGAAAATCTGCTTAAAAATAATGAAATCTACCGCGATGTTTACGATTCCCAGACAAACGGCGGAGGAGACTTTGATGAAGGAGGTGCTGCCTGATGCCAGGACCAAGAGGACCACGAGGTCCAAAACCCAAAATTAAAAATCCCGGTAAGCTTTTTGCGCGCCTCATTGGATTTATTTTCAAGAAATATTTACCGGCCTGCATAATTGTTGTGATATGTATCTTTGTCAGTGTACTTGCAAATGTGCAGGGAACCATGTTTACCAAAAATTTGATTGATGACTATATAGTACCACTGCTTAAAACAGGAAATCCCGACTACGGACCACTCCTTGCAGCAATGGGAAGGGTCGCCGTATTCTACGGCATCGGCGTCATCAGTACGTTTGCATACAGCAAAATAATGATCTACGTATCACAGGGCACCATTAAGAATCTGCGTGTTGAGCTCTTTTCCCATATGCAGGATCTGCCAATCCGATACTTTGACTCACATGCGCACGGCGATATCATGTCAATTTATACAAACGATATCGATACACTCCGCCAGCTCATCAGCCAGAGTCTTCCGCAGATACTTAACAGTGCTATCACTGTTGTGAGCGTTTTTGTTTCAATGGTCATATTAAATATTCCGCTCACCGTACTAACTATCGTGATGGTAATCGTAACAACAGTCGTGACAAAGAAATTTGCAGGCTTCTCCAGCCGCTATTTCCTTGCGCAGCAGCGCGACCTCGGCAAGGTTAACGGCTTCATCGAGGAAATGCTCAACGGACAGAAGGTGGTCAAGGTATTTACCCACGAGCAGGAAAATATTGAAGCCTTCGACAAAATAAACGATGAGCTCTTTGAAAGCGCCTACAATGCCAACATGTACTCCAACATGCTCGGTCCTGTAAACGCACAGATTGGAAATCTAAGCTACGTGCTCTGCGCCCTTGCCGGCGGTGTTATGGCTCTTTCAGGCTTTGGCGGTCTGACCCTTGGTAAGCTTGCGAGCTTTCTGACCTTTAACAAGAGCTTTAACATGCCTATCTCGCAGGTCAGCCAGCAGTTCAACAGTATCATCATGGCACTTGCCGGATGCGACCGTATCTTCTCACTGCTCGATGAAACGCCTGAGACTGACGAGGGCTATGTCACACTGGTAAATGCTAAGGAAGAAAACGGAAAACTCACTGAAACACCTGATCACACCGGCTTATGGGCATGGAAGCATACTCATCAGGCTGACGGCTCTGTGGACTACAAAAAACTTGAGGGCGATGTGGTATTTGACGATGTGGATTTCGGATATGTGCCTGAGAAAATTGTACTGCACGATGTGGATCTTTTTGCAACACCCGGTCAGAAGATTGCCTTTGTTGGCACCACCGGAGCTGGAAAGACTACCATCACTAACCTTATCAACCGCTTCTACGATATAGCAGACGGCAAGATAAGATATGACGGCATCAATATAAACAAGATTAAAAAGGCTGATCTGCGCCACTCTCTTGGCATTGTTTTGCAGGATACCCACCTTTTCACAGCTACTGTCATGGAAAACATCCGCTACGGCAAGCTTGATGCCACAGATGATGAAGTATACGCAGCTGCCCGCCTGGCAAACGCCGATACATTTATCCGCCAGCTTCCTGACGGCTACAATACTGTACTGACAGGGGACGGTGCAAACCTAAGCCAGGGCCAGCGCCAGCTTCTAGCCATTGCGCGTGCCGCTATCGCCGACCCTCCTGTGCTCATCCTAGATGAGGCTACAAGCTCAATTGATACACGTACCGAGCGTATTGTTCAGGACGGCATGGATAAGCTCATGCATGGCCGTACTACATTTGTTATCGCACACAGGCTTTCTACTGTCAGAAACAGCGACTGCATTATGGTTTTGGAGCAGGGACGCATTATTGAAAGGGGAAGTCATGATGAGCTGATTTCAAAGAAGGGAAAGTATTATCAGCTTTATACAGGAAAGACTGCTTAATTCACTAGACTAACTACGAAAACCGATAGACCGGGAATACGGCAGAGGGCACACCCTCATGTGCGCTAACATGAGGGTGTGCCCTTAATGCCTACCTGGATCATCTTCATTGCTTCTATTGCTGTCTTATGACTTTCAGGCGTTACGCAGGCGCAGGCATTTTCTATTACGAACACCTCTGCGTCTTTACAGAACGTCTTTGCAATCGCCACGTTGCTTATTACGCATATTCCTGTGCAGAATCCGCAGAAATAAATCTCTGTATCGCTGTTGTCATATTCCGCAAGAAGTCTACCAAGCTCTTCGCTGCCAAAAGTCGGCTTGTCAATATAAGTCATACCGTTACAGTCAACTCCACGCTCCTTCATTGCATCTTTAAGACGAGCGTCTACTTCCCATCCGTTTGTCCCTTTAATACAGTGCGTTACCGGAAGTTTCTTTCCTTCCTGAGTATTCAGATAGTTTTCATCATGCGTATCCCTTGTGAATATCACATCATCATATTTGCCTGACCTGATTTCATCTGCAATAACATTTGTTGCCACGTCACACTCTTTGTTTCCAAGAGCTCCTGTAATAAAATCATTCTGTGCGTCCACTACTACTAAAATTTTCTTTGCCATAATTATTTTCTCCTTTATGATAGGAGCTTTCCTTTCCATCTTTGAAAGCCTTCCAAAAGTCCTGCAACTGGTCGGTATTGGAAAATATTTTATTTCTGAACCACTCCTGTATATGCAGCTTAAATACCTCTTTAATCTCCTTGTTCGGAATTACAAGGCTATATTTTTTGTCCTCACTTTCGAAATACCAACATCCTTCTCCTGCATAAATGCAATTTATTCCGGCAATTGTATTTATGCAGCCTGTGAATAATCCATAAAAAATTTTACTTGCGATATGCTCTGCTATAACCAATCCTGTTCTATTTTCTTCTGTAATTGTATAAACATATCATAATACTTTTCTTTGGTTTGACGTATAATATCCATTGCAATTGCCTGATTATATGCGTGTGCAACATTATTTCTCGAAACCAATGCATCCAGCCATAATTCTTCATCACTAATCATTCCTGCCTTGTAAGCTGTTTTTAAAATTGTTCTTGGCGATCCTGTTGCACCCTCCGCATAACCAAAATTCTCTAATAATTCTTTCATCGCCTTCCATGATTGTTCAAAACAAATTTCATATAAGCCAACCATGCCAGCAATTTCCACATTTCCATATGGTTCTTTATAAGAAAAAATATCGTTTAAATTGACTAATGCTGCCTTAAAATTCTCAAATTTTTTCATATAGCACTACCCCCTCTCTTTTTATTGATTCCAACAATTCTTTTCTTACAGGCTTATCCAAATCCACTATATCAAATTCCAACAACGTTGAAGTTGTTTCGTCTACATCCAAAATAAAATGACTACTGCTACCACCGCAAAAAGCCAGATCTATATCACTTCGCTCTTTATAATCACCTCGCGCTCTTGAACCAAAAAGAATTACTTTTTCAACACAATTCTTCTTCGCCAGCTGGATAATTTCCTGTAATACTTTACATTTTATTCCTGTTTTTTCAAAGGTACTATTTACATCCATAAATACTCCTATATTACTTCATTTATTCTTCCTCTTTAATCACCTTTAGGAAACGCTTGACCTCCGCCCATGCACGCTTGGACTCAGGGAAATTGAGGTATCCCATCTGGAACACATGAAACATCCCCTCATACACTGACAGTCGCACCTTAACGCCCTGGATTCTTGCCTTTGCAGCGGCCTCTACCGAGTCAGATAAGAGCATCTCTATCGAGCCTACCTGTATGAGCATTGGTGGAAAGCCTCTGAAATTACCAAACAGCGGCGATATGTATGGATCCATTTTATCGTGGTCACCGGGATAGTCATTCACGTAGATCAGACTGTCCCTTGTGTTCCCAAACAGTGGGTCCTTTTCGTAGTTTGTCTCATATGACTCTCCGCCTGCTGTGAGGTCTGTCCATGGTGACATGGCTACTATTCCTGCCGGAAGCGGCATGACGTGGTCTCGAAGATACATGGTGAGGCACATTGCAAGTCCTCCTCCCGCTGAGTCTCCTGCCAGCACAATCTGCGAGCCAAACCAGCCCTGTGACAAGAGCCATTTATAGCAGGCTATGGCATCCTCAAGTGCTGCCGGATACGGGTGCTCCGGCGCCACGCGATAGTCAGGCGTGAGCACTGAGCAGCCTTCACTTACCTCATTATAAAGGCCTGCAAATACATAATATGCATTGCGCACTGCCCCCATATATCCACCACCATGCAGCTGCAGTATCACACGCTCTGTATTTGGGTTTTCCTTTGAAGATAAAAGCTTCATAGTGAAACCGCCCATATCTATATCCTCTGTTACAAAACAGTCCGGAACAAGCCATGCAGGTTCCTTCATGCGCTTCCTGAGCTCTCCGGATTTTATTTTTTTGCCGATTGCAAGGTCATTTGTGATATGTCCCATCAGATTAGCAAGTATTTTTCCCTGTATACTGACTTCTTCATCTGCCACAGCTGCATTGCTATGGACTTTTTCCACATGCTCACTTTTCATGGCAGATAATGAGTTCTTAAAGGTCTTTTCAAGCTTATTACCCAAAGCTCCTATTATTCCAGTTTCATTATCACCATTACTATCGCCGTTTTCAATTTCCGGATGGTAGTTTCCCATCTCTTCATCCTCAAACATATGCGAATTTCCTATTCCATGAAAGCCTATCATATATGAAATCTCCGTTTCAGCTCTGTTCTGGCTCTTTTGTCACCGATAATCAGTGTTCCGAGAAACAAAAACAGCGATGCGCCCATCGCTCCCATTGCCAGATATGGGAACCATATGACCTTGACTGCCACAAGTATCATCGCAATCACGCTCATCAGCACAAGAAAAAGCTGCATCATCATGTAGCTCTGCCAGTTTCTTATGTTTACTATCATAAGTATAATTGTTGCAAGAACCATCGCCAGTATGGCGCTTGGGAAAACAAATGTAAGTGCCCAGCCACTGGCTCCTGTGAGCAGGTCTATGCCCTCGAGAAACAACACCGTGAACACAAATGTGCTTACAATTTTAAAAATATATCCGTTTCTTCCGACTATTGCCAGACGCAGCGTCACATTCGCATAGATTACAACAAGAAGCACTATAAAGCTCCAGTTTATCTCATGGTCTGTCATGTAATCAACAGTTGTCAGCACAATCTGTCCTACTATAGACAGAAACAATATGATATTTTCCAGTAATCTGTATTTTCTTGATGCGCCCTTGACGTCAGGATATCTCGTACCGTTGTCATGGCTTGCTGTACTATCTGCCCTCTTTGCTGCACTATCTGTATCGTTTACGCACTTATCCGGCACATCATTATGCTGTTCAAAAACCCCTTCAGTGCCCTGATGATTGTCCGATGACAATTCAACCGGTGCCACAACCTGCTGGCAGAGCGGGCATTTATCTGTATTGTCTGCAATATACACACCGCATTTCATGCATTTAGTCATAATACTCTCCATTTGTCTCAATTGTCACTTCCACTCCGTCATTTACAAGCTTCTTAAAAAAGCTTCTCTGAATCATCGTATCGGCCAGAATAGATGAAAAAGTAAACACCAGCGTGTCCTTGTAGGAGCATATGGTGCCCTTCATAGGCTGTCCCTTGGACATTGGTATAAAGGAATAAAAGCCTGTTATATACGGCTCGTATTCCGGCTCTACTTTTATATTTCCAATATTTGTGATAGTAGTGGTGTTTGCCAGTGCCGACTGTGTATAGACCGCCTTCATTGCCAGATTTTTTATAAAAAGAGGCACCGGTCTCATCAGGATATTTTTCTGATTTGACACACTGTATGAGAAAAGATCCTCCAGATGCTCCTTCGAAATCTGTGAATTGATGGAATCCGTCACTATTTTAAGCACCTCCTCAAATGTGTAGGAGCTGTTTTGCGGTCTGAACTCAGCAGATATCATGACAAAAAAGTTCTTTGTGGTCACGGAGTCAAAATAAGGACGAAGATTCACAGGAACTGCAACCCTGACAGGCATATCGTTTGGCATGCCGTGAAAACACTCCTGATACACACTCCACACAAAGCATGCTACCAGATAATCATTTATGGAAACTCCATAGCGGTGGCAGACCTGCTTCAGCTGTGATACAGGCATCATGCCATGTATCAGCCCAAACTCTCCATCAGGTACCTTTTCCAGCTTTAAAAGATACGCCTTCTGCCTGTTAAAGCCACTTGGCTTACTTGACTTGTAGTTCTTTACAAAGCTGTCCTCTCTATTTAAGGATGTGCCCTGCGTCAATGAATCGCCCTTTAGCTTTGCAATCTCCGGATGTGTGAGACGCAGATACTGGTAGGTGAGCTCCCTAAGGAAATTTATGCCGCCCATGCCATCTGTCAGCACATGAAATACCTCAAGATTTATTCTGTTCTTATAGTATGTCACCCTGAAAAGATAGCTGTGATTCTTGTTCGGTCTTATAAATCTGCACGGAAATGTATTTTCCTCATGCACCTTTGGTGCCTTTTTGCCATTTTCCTCAAAATAGTTCCAGAATACTCCCATCCTGAGTCTCACATTAAACAGACCAAACTTCGGAAGCACTATATCCAGTGCCTCCTGCAGCTTTTCACTGTCAATCTCATCAGTTAAGGTGACTGAGATCCGATATACATTTGTCATGCTCTCCCCCGCTATACTAGGGAACAGATTTGCTGTGTTGTCCAGCTTGTCCCAGCGGATTGAACGCGTTTTCGACATTTTAAATTCCTCGCTTAATATAATGATATAGCGAAGCAGCACCCTAATCGAGCCTGCCGTACACCTCCATCGGCACATATGCCTTTATCTGTATCCCATCAGCCACATATTCCTCCGACACAAGCTCGCCCTGTTTTCTGATGAGCTGTATCACGCCAGCCTTATCATATGGGATAATTCTCTCAATATATACCTTGTTCTCCCTTAATATCTCCTCTAAAAGAGATTTTACCTCATCTAATCCCAGATCCTTTGCCGCTGAAATGTTAAGAGTATAATCTGCCCTGAAATCATGCAGCGGTTCGTTGTCTGTGCGGGCATCCTGCTTATTAAAAAGTGTGACAAATTTCTTGTCTTTTACACCAAGATCATCCAATGTCTGGTAGGTTATGAACATCTGCTTTTCCCGCTGCATATTTGATGCGTCCACCACATGGAAAATGATGTCAGCGTACTTTGCCTCCTCAAGGGTGCTCTTGAAGGCCTCTATCAGATGATGCGGCAGCTTTCTGATAAACCCGACCGTATCAGTTAAAAGCACCTGCTGCTTGCCATCAAGCGCAAGAATACGCGTTGTAGGATCAAGCGTTGCAAAGAGCTTATCCTCCTCAAGCACATCTGCCTCTGTCAGGTGATTTAACAGCGTGGATTTACCTGCGTTAGTATATCCTACTATCGCAACAACCGGTACTTTATTTTTTTCACGCTTTGCCCTTGTGATATCTCTGTGCTTCTGAACCTCTTTCAGCTCTCTCCGAAGCTGTGCTATCCTGTCATTTATGAGACGGCGGTCCACCTCAAGCTTTTTCTCTCCGGGACCTCTTGTTCCTATTCCACCGCCAAGCCTTGACATGGACTTTCCCAGTCCCGACAAACGGCTTAATCTGTACTTGAGCTGAGCAAGCTCAACCTGTATCTTACCCTCACTTGTTGTGGCCCTTGATGCAAAAATATCAAGAATAACAAGTGTCCTGTCCATAACCTTTGTGTCAAGGTACGTCTCCAGATTCTTCTGCTGTGCCGGACTCAGCTCATCATCGCACACAATGCCTGTTGCCCCTGTACTCTCCACAAGCTCTGCAATCTCTGCCACCTTGCCGGTGCCGACATACGTGCCCGGGTGAATTTTTTCTCTTCTTTGGATAAGTGTGCCTACAACTGTCGCACCTGCTGTCTTTACCAGCTCCGCAAGCTCTGAAAGTGAATCATCTGCATCATCACCGTCCTGCTCGCTCACTCCGACGAGCACCACTCTCTCCTCAATATCCTCTATCTTAATAGTATCTGCCATAATCTATCTGGTCTCCAAAAACTGATATTCTCTTGCTGCATCCTCATCATCAGGATAATCCTTCATGTATTCCTCCATTTTGCTCTTTGCTGTGGCAAAATCGCCGGAATACTCATATGCTATAATCATAGCCTTTGTTATCTGCTGCTTGTTCGGCACACTTTCAAGTTCAAGTGCGTTCTGAAAATAAGTAATCGCAGTGTCATAGTTACCATTGTCCATCTGCGCCTGTCCCATATTCATCAGATCATACGAATCCGCCTCACCGCTGTCCAGGTATTTCTTAAAATACTTCTGCGAGCTGTCATTGTCGCCCTTCTTCTGATATACCTCACCCATATAGTAGTTTGCCTTGACAAGCTTCTCATCAATAGCCTTTTGCAGACTCTTTATTGCTGAATCATAATCTCCAAGCATGGTGTATATACGGCCTCTCTGCATATAGTCATCAGCAGTTTTTGCCTTAAGCTTTAAGGCATTATCCAGGTATTCCTTTCCCTGGTCATTCATGCCATACTTTGACAGGGTCTCATAAACGCCAAGATAGAGCTCATAATTATCATTATTCTCACTGAGCGCCGTCTTAAAATCCTTCAAGCCCTTGTCTGTATCATTCTTGGCAAAATATATACAGCCTCTCAGATAGTATGCGTCAGAATCCTTATCATAGTCGATAATAGCCGTATATGTATCAATTGCTCCATCCACGTCACCGCTTAAATACTGTGCCTTTGCCTTATAATAACATATGTCAAGCTCCTCTGCGCCCACTGAGCCAACCGACTGGTCCAGTGCCTTCTGAAAAGCATCGACCGCATCATCATAGCTGCCGTTCTCTATACAGTTGATGCCATACTGTCTGTACGCATCCTTGTCCTTTGCCTTGTCGTCGGAGCCACAGCCGGTAAGCATGCCTGCTGTGAGCACTACGGTAAGCGTGAGTGCCATAAATTTATTCTTTATCATAATAGTTCTCCATGTGTATATTCTTCCTCTTATTATATATGTATTTGCCAAACTTGTAAATCCCGCCCTTACATTTCTGCCAGGGAGCCCGCCGTCCCCTGCGCTTACGTCCCGTACTCCAGCAAAAAAAGAACCCCCGCGGGATGCACCCGCAGGAGTTCTTAAGCCCAATTTGTATTTAAAGGAGGAAGAAAAATTCTAAGCCTCTAAATGCCAGATTTCATCATTGTACTGCTTGATTGTTCTGTCAGAAGAGAAGAAACCAGCCTTGCTGATGTTAACAAGCATCTTCTTAGCCCAAGCCTTCTTATCCTCATAATCAGCGTAAGCCTTCTCTTTTGTCTTGCAGTAATCCTCAAAGTCTGGGAATGTCATGAACCAGTCTTTGTTGAGGAGCTCGTTGTAAAGTCTCTCTAAGTTCTCCTTAGAACCAACCTTCATCATCTCATCACTTACAAGGAAGTCAACAGCCTTCTTTAAGTCTGCATCCTTGTCATAGTAATCCTTAGAGCAGTAGTCGCCTCTCTCATATCTGTCGATAACAGTCTGTGAATCCTCACCGAATACATAGATGTTCTCATCGCCGACAAGCTCAGCTATCTCTACGTTTGCTCCGTCACTTGTTCCAAGTGTAATAGCACCGTTAAGCATGAACTTCATGTTTCCTGTTCCTGATGCCTCCTTAGAAGCAAGAGAAATCTGCTCTGAAATATTTGCAGCCGGGAATAATTTCTCAGCTAATGTTACGTTGTAGTTCTCAACCATGAATACCTTAAGGTATGGACTTACCTCAGGATCATTGTTGATAATCTGCTGTAAGCAGAGAATTGCATGGATGATATCCTTTGCAATGATATATGCAGGAGCTGCCTTTGCACCGAAGAAGCAAGTGATTGGTGTAGATGGCTTCTTGCCTGCCTTGATCTCAAAGTACTTACGGATGATGTAAAGCACGTTGAGCTGCTGTCTCTTGTACTCGTGAAGTCTCTTAACCTGGATATCAAAGATTGAATTGTCAGGTACGTCGAGATTCTGAGTCTTCTTTAAGTAAGAAGCAAGCTCTGTCTTCTTTGCGTTCTTGATATCAACAAGCTTTGTGAGAACAGTGTCATCATTGATGAAATTGCCAAGCTTCTCTAACTCGTTTGCATCCTTCTTCCAGCCTTCACCGATAAGCTCTGTGATGTATGCTGAAAGCTCCGGGTTACAAGACATTAACCAACGACGGAATGTGATACCGTTTGTCTTGTTGTTGAACTTCTCAGGATATAACTTGTAGAAGTTATTGAGCTCTGTATTCTTTAAAATCTCTGTGTGGAGGTATGCAACACCGTTTACAGAATATCCGAAATGAATATCCATGTGTGCCATGTGTACAAGACCGTCCTTGATGATGTATGTGCTCTCGTCAGCTACCTTTGCGCGAACCTTGTTGTCAAGCTCACGGATGATTGGCATAAGCTGTGGAACAGCCTTCTCCAAGAAGCTGATTGGCCATTTTTCAAGAGCCTCTGCAAGGATTGTGTGGTTAGTGTATGCACAAACCTTTGATACAATCTCAATAGCCTCATCCATCAGGATGCCCTTCTCCTGAAGGAGACGGATAAGCTCTGGAATAACCATTGATGGATGTGTATCGTTAATCTGAACTGCTGCATAATCAGCAAGGTCATGTAAATTAGAGCCCTTTGCCTCTGCCTCTGCAATGATAAGTCTTGCTGCGTTTGATACCATGAAATACTGCTGGTATACACGAAGGAGACGTCCTTTATCATCTGAATCATCAGGATATAAGAATAATGTAAGGTTCTTCTTGATATCATCCTTGTCGAAATCAATTGTGTCGCCTACGATTGACTCATCAACTGACTCGATGTCGAATAAGTGAAGCTTTGTTGTACGGTTGTTGTATCCAACTACGTCGATATCGTAAAGTCTTGACTGTACTGTGAATCCGCCAAAGCTTACAGGATATGTGATATCTGTCTTTGTAAGCCAGCTCTCCTTTGTAATCCATGGGTTTGGAGTCTCCTTCTGGAGATTGTTCTCAAATACCTGCTTGAATAATCCGTAGTGGTAGTTGAGGCCTACACCGTCTCCGTTGAGTCCGAGTGTTGCGATTGAATCTATGAAGCATGCTGCAAGACCTGTCTCTTATACACATCTCCGAGCCCACGAGACTGCAGCTAATCTCG
>ENA-OZXP01000174-OZXP01000174.1-human-gut-metagenome-genome-assembly--contig:-NODE-174-length-13267-cov-4.562443_pt1 | contig 13267 bp, 9 predicted proteins | sample MGYA00243546_ERZ654105 | MGnify/ENA primary metagenome ERZ654105 (study PRJEB26926, sample SAMN06165055) | human gut metagenome | biome: ENVO:00009003; feature: ENVO:2100002; material: ENVO:00002003... | reverse complement strand
TAATAAATGAGTTACCACCTATTACAACCCCCTCCTCAATGACAGTTTCCCCACCGAGGATGGAAGCACCGGAGTAGATTGTTACATTGTCGCCGATGGTTGGATGGCGACGCACATCGCGCAGTTTCTGACCGCCTTTGGTGGAAAGGGCACCAAGTGTAACGCCCTGATACAGTTTGACATGGCAGCCGATGATGGTTGTTTCACCGATCACGATGCCGGTACCGTGGTCAATAAAGAAATATTTGCCGATGGTTGCACCCGGATGGATGTCGATACCGGTTTTGCTGTGTGCCTGTTCCGTCATCATACGTGGGATAAGCGGAACACCAAGCAGAAACAGCTCATGCGCCAGACGGTATACCGTGATGGCATAAAGTCCCGGATAAGAAAATACGATCTCGTCTTTGCTGCGTGCAGCAGGATCGCCATCGTAAGCGGCCTGCAGATCGGTCTCTAAGTATTCACGGACCTTTGGAATCCGCCGCATGAAAGAAACGGTTGCTTTCTGTGCAAACTGTTCCAGTTTTTCTTCCTCATTGTCCCCGAATTCTTTCGTATATTTTAAGACAACACAGATCTGTTTGTTCAGGTGGAACATTACATCTTCAATCATGGTAGACACACTGTGTTCAATATTGTAGATTTTGTGGGTTTTATCGCGGAAAAATCCCGGATAAACAATGGAAAACAGACGGTCAAGAATGTCCATAATTTCGGTTTTATCCGGCTGGTTGTAGATATCCATCTTATCAACTGCGCGTCCTTTTTTATAATCGTCAAGGATATCTGTCAGGATGGCCCCGACTTCGTTTTCAATGATATTTTTCATGAATTAATCGACTCCTTTTCTTTTCCTTTTATTTGTACAAGAATAATGGCGGCAAACATCAGTGCACATCCGGCAAGCTCACGACCGTTCAGCATCTGGTGCAGGATGAGAAAACCCGCCAGAAGCGAGAACACGGATTCCGTGCTCATTAGCAGAGAGGCTGTAGAGGCAGGAAGTCCCCGCTGTGCAAAAAACTGCAGAGTGTAGGCCACACCGTTGGAGAGTATGCCTGCATACAGGATCGGCAGCCATGCGGCAAGAATCAGGTGCATCCGTGGCTGTTCCAGTAAAAACATCGGGATCAGGGAACAGATGCCACAGGTGAAAAATTCGATGCATGCCAGTATGGCATTATCCGCGATCGGTGCATAGTGATCCACGGCAAGAATCTGCAGGGAAAATATGAGCGCACAGCAGAGTGTATACAGATCTCCGCGCTGCAGACGAAAGGAACCTCCGGTCATACATAAAAGATACAGTCCGCATACAGCAAGTGCCACAGAGATCCACACGCGGATACCGGTTTTCTTGTGAAAAAGTATACCGAGTACCGGAACAAGCACGATGTACATTGCTGTGATAAACCCGCTTTTTCCAACGGTCGTATATTGTATGCCGATCTGCTGCAGATTCGATGCGATACACAGCAGAACACCGCAGATGATGCCTCCGGGCAGTGCCTGTTTCCAGGAAGCGGATTTTTCCTCAGAAGTCCGGCCGGTTTTCTGCGCCCGGATAAAAATAAACGGAAGCAGTACGATCCCCCCGATCAGTGAGCGGGCAGCAGTAAAGGTAAAAGGCTGCACATAGTCCATTCCCACACTCTGTGCAACAAAGGCAAATCCCCAGATAGCTGCAGTCAGAAGCAGCAGAAGGGAATGCCGCAGGGTATTTTTTTTCATAAAATTTCCTCGTAATGTGTAATAAAAAGCCAGATGCGATTGGGATACATCAAAAATGTACCGCAGGGCACAGGTTTTCTACTTATTATAGAGTATTCAACGTATTTGTTCAAGTGCCAATAAATCCGGAAAACTTTTTGAAAATTTATTACAATATCATTATGTAAGAGAGAAATCTCATGGACGTCTTTGGGAAATAGAAAGGAATTACACGTGACAAAACAAAAGTTTGATGAGTTTGTGCTTGCGCACGGGAGAGATATCCTGTGGTTTTGCAGGATGACTGCAGGAAATGCCCATGAGGGTGATGAACTGTATCAGGATACCATGCTTACGCTGCTGGAACATTTAGACCGGCTGGATGAGAAAAATAACAGTAAAAGTTATGCACTTTCTGTGGCAATCCGGCTCTGGAAAAATCGCAGACGAAAATTTGCATGGCGGATGCGGATTGCACCACAGGAGAGCTACGAAGTACATATACAAAACGGCGGGGAAGCATCGGAAACCCGGAATGCAGATCCGGAAGTACAGGTATTGCAGGAGGAAACAATACATGAAGTGCAGAAACTGGTGCAGCAGCTTCCCGAAAAATACCGGCTGGTGGTGTATCTGTATTATTCGGCGGATATGAAACTGACAGAAATTGCGGAGTGTCTGCATCTTTCCGTCAATACTGTTAAAACCCGTCTGCGCAAAGCAAAATCACTTTTAAAGGAAAAACTGGAGGTTATCGGATATGAACGATGAGCAATTAGATAAGATTTTAAAAAAGGCCCTTACACCGCAGCGGGAGATCAAAGAGGAGGAAATTGTACTCAAAAAGAGACGAAAGGAGGAAAAAATGATGAGAAAAAAACGAATGAAAATGGCCGGTATTGCAGGTACCGTGGCGGCTGCACTGGCACTTGCCTGCATTGTTCCACAGACATCTTTTGCGGAGCAGCTAAAAAAGATGTTTCAGGGGTATTGGGGACAGCGAAGTGAATTGTCTGATTACGTTACAAGAGGAGTATTCAGTGACCAGGATGAACATATGATTTTTTCGGTAGAGGAAATCCTTTCGGATGAAGTTGTTGTAAGTGCAGTTGTGCGCTATGAGGCAAAGGATGAAACCGGCGAAAAATGGCTGGCAACCAAAGGACCGGCGGGATCGGAAAGCTATGATGAGAATGGAAATCTTCGTTCGACAAGACAGTTGCGTCTTAAGCAGAACGTGTATGAAGAGCATTTTGAATCTTCATCTATTTTTCTCAGAACACAAAGTGATAAGAATGTGCAGTATTTTGAAATGGACATGGATTTTCGACAATGGGTCCCATCGTCAATGAATTTGACATTGTGTTATGATTTGCCTACAAAAACGAATAATACGGCGACACTTGACGCGAGTTGTAATGTTCCTGTTTATGAATATACGTTGAAAGCAAAAAATCAAGAGCAGATCAGCCCGAAGTATTATGAGCCAAAGCGGATGCGGATAACACCATTGAGTGCTGTAATTTATGGAACAACTACAGAGTATTATAGAAAAATGCAGAAAAATGCTGAATGGTCATTTGGATTAGAGAGATGGGGAAAGAATCAGGAAAGCGTGGGAGAGGATCTTGGAAAAACCTCTTTGATTTACAAGGATGGAACGCGTAACTGGAATATTGCAGATCCTTATCCGATGGATATCATTAGTGATTCAAAGGCAAAGAAAACCTATTCCGACTGCAATGCAGTGTTACAGTCAGGAGCTTTCTATAGGGTGACCTCTTATCTAGGATTACAGGTGGCAAATAAAATTAATCCAGAAGATGCCAGAGGGATTGTTATGCGAACAAAGAACAAGGAGGTGACATATGAATTGACCAGGGAAGAGTGATGGAAACTTCTTTTGATAAATTGCTGGTTAACTGCGTGGTCTGGGGCCTTTTGTTTTTCAGAGGGACGGATTTGCGGGGACTGTTCTAAATATAAGTTTTTTCGATGCGACGGAAGAAGGGGGGACATTCTCTTTCTACAGAAAAATTTATAAGTTAGCGCCGATGGTGATTTCAGGCTGGTTTTGCAAAAGTTTTACTTTTATGCTATTAACGTTACATGATGGAACTACGGCGCAGTTGTAAATTTGTTCTTCCGAAAGAAATGTACCCCTTCTTCCTGTGGATTGAAAAACCATAAGTAAAAGAATGATGTCCGCAAATCCTGTCTGTGGAACAAACATAAAGGCACCAGAACCTGCAGTTAAAGGGACGCCTCAAAAACAGCTACGAATCCCATGAACTGGAATAAACATAAAAATACCCTGTTAAATCACTCGATGATAAGGCCGGGTATCTATAGACGAAAAATTAAAGTTTTAGGTGATGGTTTTCCGAAATTTTAATGCTTGAAATCAGAAAATGTCACCTATATAGTAAAAATTGCTTCTTCAGATACCGGTTTTTTAGAAAAAGCGGTATCTGAAGAAGCAATTTTTGATCTATAGAGACTTTCCGGTATCTGAATGTTAAATTTTCAATATATAGATACCGCAATGGTATTTTTTACATGAAATTTATTGGGATAGATACCACGATGACATCTTTCCTATGAATTTTGATTATATAGAACCCATCCTTTATTTATAAGTTTATAATGCCCGAACATATAAAGGCTTTAATAGAACTATTGTTTCACAAAATACCGGCAATGAAATTTCCACCTATTAGCATGTCAGGATTCCAAAGTATTTATCACTTTACCGTAAACGCTCATTGCACGCATTTCCTTCCGGGAGCGCCTTTAACTGCAAATTTTTCTGTAGAAAGAGAATGCCCCCCTTCTTCCGTCGCATCGAAAAAACTTATATTTAGAACAATCCCCGCAAATCCGTCCCACTGAAAACAAAAGGCCCCAGACCACGCAGTTACAATTTAACTGGCTATAAAAATCCACGTATTGAGATTCAAGCAAAATTCAATCTTTCCATGGTACCGTAGAAAGAAAGGAAAATTATTCCTACAATACCTATTGACATGATAGGAATTAAGGGGTATGATAAACGAAAGTCAAGGGAGGCGGAAACATGAAGCGAAAATCATTTTCAATGGTAAAGAAAATAGCGGTACTGTCCATGGCAGCAATTCTGTTGATTGGATGTACCGGATGCGGAAGCAAAAAGAGTCATGTACGGACAATCACCAACGTCTCCTACGATCCGACAAGAGAATTTTATGAAGCATATAATCCTCTGTTTGAGAAATATTATAAGGAAAAAACGGGAAAAGAAGTGGATATTATTCAATCCCACGGAGGTTCCGGTGCACAGGCACGCTCTGTTGTGGAAGGATGCAATGCTGATGTCGTTACACTGGCACTGGAGCATGATATCACACTGATCGAGCAGACCGGACTGATTGAAAAAGGCTGGGAACAGGAATTTGCCGATGACAGTTCCCCATACACTTCGACGATTGTTTTCCTCGTCCGGAAAGGCAATCCGAAACAGATCAAAGACTGGGACGATCTGGTAAATAAAAAGGTCGAGATCATCACCCCGGACCCAAAGAGCAGTGGTGGTGCCTGCTGGAACTTTTTAGCAGCACTTTCCTATATAAAGGAGCAGACCGATGATGAGAAGGAACAGAAAGCATTTCTGCAGAAACTTTACTCGCAGGTTTCCGTCATGGATTCCGGAGCGCGCGGTTCCACAACTACGTTTGTGGAAAACCAGAAAGGGGATGTACTGATCGCGTGGGAAAATGAGGCAATTACTACGATGAAAAGTTATCCGGATGAATATGAGATGATTACGCCGAGTGTCAGTATTCTGGCACAGCCGAGTGTGGCAATTGTGGATGACAATGCGGATGCCAACGGCACGCAGGAAGTCAGCAGGGAATATTTGAATTATCTGTACACGGATGATGCCCAGCGGCTGGCGGCAGAGTATGGATACCGCCCGAGCAATGAATCAATCCTGAAAGAATTTTCCGACCGTTTTGACCTGAATGTGAAATTATATACGATCAAAGATTACGGCGGCTGGAACGAAGCATATAAGAACTATTTTGACGATGGAGCAATGTTTGATGAAATCTACGGCAACGAATAAGACAAAAAAAGTACGTGTGATACCGGGGTATCACCTCACATTGGGAATTACAGTGACAATGCTTTCCCTGATTGTGCTGATCCCGCTGGCATCTGTGATGGTTTCCGCATTAAAACTGCGTCCGGCAGAGTTCTGGTCCCTGATCACGAAGCCGACCGTGCGGCATGCATTTGCGACCAGCATCGGATGTTCGTTTATTGCGGCACTTATAAACAGTGTGTTCGGTGTGATCATTGCCTGGGTGCTTGTAAGATATGAGTTTCCGGGAAAACGTATCCTCGATGGCTGTATTGAGCTTCCGTTTGCACTGCCGACTTCGGTAGCAGGTATCACACTTTCCAAAATGTATTCCGAAAACGGAATCCTTGGGGCTCCGCTTGCAAAACTTGGCATCAAAGTATCCTACACACATCTGGGACTGGTCATTGCACTGGTGTTTGTCGGAATTCCGTTTGTCATCCGTGCCGTGCAGCCGGTGCTTGAAAAACTCGACGGACAGTATGAGGAAGCGGCATTTATGCTTGGAGCCAACCGGTTTCAGACCTTCCGCAGAGTGCTTCTGCCGGAGATGATGCCCCCGGTTTTAACCGGATTTGGGCTTGCCTTTGCCAGAGGGATTGGTGAGTACGGAAGTGTCATTTACATATCCGGAAACAGTGCAAGGGAACATACGCAGGTGATCTCCTATGTGATCATGCAGAAGCTTGGATATATTGATTATGCGAGTGCCACGGCAATCGCACTGGTAATGTTGATTTTGTCGTTTGTTTTACTGCTTGCTGTGAATATCGTACAGATGAAACAGGCAGCCAGAACCAACAATGTGTAAGTACAACGGGAAACCAGCCAATTCGTTTTAAGAAAGGGAGTTCGTTTTTATGGAACAAAAGAAAAGTACGAAATACATCTTAATAGCCATCAGCGTTCTTTTCATATTTGTTATGCTGATTCTTCCCCTGTTTTCGATTCTCTTCAGTGCATTGAAAGAAGGATTTGCTTTTTATCTACAGGCGGTCACAACCGAATATGTGCGTTCGGCTCTTTTGGTCACATTGCTTGCAACTGTGATCGCGGTAGTTGTCAATACGTTTTTCGGAATCATGGCGGCATGGCTTCTGACAAAGTTTTCTTTCCGTGGGAAACAGGTGCTTGCCACGCTGATCGATATCCCGTTTTCGATCTCTCCCGTCATTGTAGGTCTTGCCTTTTTGATGACCTTCGGACGACTCGGCTGGACGTATCCGGCAATTCGGGCGATCAACCAGTTTTTCGGAACAAACATCCGCATTACGTTTGCGTTACCGGGTGTGGTGCTTGCCACAATTTTTGTCACTTTCCCGTTTGTATCGCGTGAGATCATCCCGATCTTAAATGCACAGGGCAAAGACGAAGAAGAGGCTGCAGCATTGATGGGAGCCGGGGGATTTACGATTTTCCGGAAAATTACCCTTCCCCAGATGAAATGGGGACTGATCTATGGTATCATTTTATGTACGGCGCGTGCGTTAGGCGAGTTTGGAGCAGTCAATGCACTCTCAAAGACCAGAGGGCAGACATTTACCCTGCCGCTGGAGATTGATGCCTTATATATGTCGGGGACGGATACTTCCATCACCTCCGCATTTGCGGTATCTTCCATTCTGGTCATTATTGCGGTGATCGTGCTGATACTCAGAAACATTTTTGAATACAGAAGCAAAAACAGTAAAGGCATACAGTAAGGAGTCAGGCTATGTACGTGGAAATGAGAGATATTTGTAAAAATTACGGAAACTTCCGGGCTTCCGACCATGTCAGCTTTGGCATTGAAAAAGGAAAATTAGTCGCACTGCTTGGACCTTCCGGAAGCGGAAAGACCACTCTGCTTCGCATGATTGCAGGGCTTGAGACACCAAACAGCGGTGATATCTATATTAACGGGCAGCGTGTCAACGATGTGCCGGCGGCAAAACGTGGCATTGGTTTTGTATTTCAGAACTATGCATTGTTTCGTTATATGACCGTCTACGACAACGTAGCCTTTGGTCTTGAACTTGCCAAGGTGCCGAAAAAAGAGATCAAGAAGCGCGTGACCGAACTGCTGGAACTGACCGGATTAAGCGGAATGGAAAAGCGTTATCCGAACCAGTTGTCCGGCGGGCAGCGTCAGCGAGTGGCATTTGCCCGCGCATTGGCACCGAATCCGCAGGTACTTCTTCTCGATGAGCCGTTTGCGGCAATCGATGCAAAAGTCCGCACCGAACTTCGCAACTGGCTTCGCGAGATGGTTGTAAAGCTTGGCATTACAAGCATTTTTGTCACCCATGATCAGGATGAAGCCGTCGAGGTGGCCGATGAGATTATCATCACAAACCATGGACATATCGAGCAGATGGGAACGCCGATGGAAATTTATAAATCACCGGACACCCCGTTCGTGGCACAGTTTATCGGCCGTTCCTCGATCGTAGAGCATTATGAGCGTCTGCTTGGATTTGATCCGGTCGAGGGCGCAACCCACGCAGTTATCCGTCCAGAATTTGTCCGTATGTCCAGAAGCGAGCCACCGCAGCACATGAGTGCCGCCGAGCGTGGAATCGTAAAAGATGTGATATTCCGAGGAAATCATCTGGATGTTGTCGTTGATGTGGGAGGTATCCCGATCGTCACCGAGCGCTCACTTGAAAAAGATCCGGTTGAAATTGGAGAACAGGTATATGTCTTAATTTACCGCCTGTATATATTTGATGAAAACCAGACCTATCTTGTAGAAAATAAGGAAATGCAGGAAGGCGAGGTCTTCTACATTTAATCACAAGGAAGGATTACTTATGAAAATCGAGGGAAAAAAAATACTCCATACGGATGTCCTCATCATCGGCGGCGGCACAGCAGGCTGCTACGCGGCAATGACCATCCGTGAACAATCTGATTATTCCATAATCATAGCAGAAAAAGCCAACATCAAGCGCAGCGGCTGTCTGGCAGCCGGAGTCAACGCGCTCAATGCCTATATCACCAAAGGTCATGTTCCGCAGGATTACGTGGACTACGCCACAAAAGATGCCGACGGCATCGTCCGGCCGGATCTGCTTTTGACCATGTCCGAAGGACTCAACCGTGTGACCGCCAAAATGGAACAGCTTGGTCTGGTCATCTTAAAAGATGAAAACGGCGAGTATGTGGCAAGAGGAAACCGCAATATCAAGATCAACGGCGAAAACTTCAAGCCGCTTCTTGCAGATGCTGTCAGCAAATTAGACGATGTGACCGTCATCAACCAGTTAAACATCACCGATTATCTGGTAAACAATAATAAGATCGAAGGAGCCGTCGGTTTTTCCATTGCAGACGGTACGGCCTACGAGATCCGCGCAAAAAAAGTGCTGATCGCAACCGGAGGAGCCGCAGGACTTTACCGCCCGAACAATCCGGGTTTTTCCCGTCATAAAATGTGGTATCCGCCGTTTAACACCGGTGCCGGATATGCCATGGGAATTGAAGCCGGAGCCGAGATGACCACATTTGAGATGCGCTTTATCGCCCTGCGCTGTAAAGATACGATCGCTCCGACCGGAACGATTGCACAGGGTGTCGGAGCAAAGCAGATCAACGCACACGGAGAAGTGTATGAGACAAAATACGGTCTGACTACTTCCCAGCGTGTGTACGGAACTGTTGAAGAAAATGTACAGGGACGCGGACCATGTTATCTTCGCACCGAAGGCATCTCCGCAGAACAGGATGAATCGCTCTTAAAAGCATACTTAAACATGGCGCCGGGACAGACACTCAAGTGGGTGGAATCCGGGAAAAATCCAAGCGAACAGAACGTGGAAATCGAGGGAACCGAGCCGTATATCGTAGGTGGTCATACCGCCAGCGGTTACTGGGTAGACACCGAACGAGAGACAACGATCCACGGACTCTATGCTGCCGGAGATGTGGCAGGCGGCTGTCCACAGAAATATGTAACCGGCGCACTGGTGGAGGGCGAGATCGCAGCCCATTCCATCGTGCAGAAATTAAACGAAGAACAGGTGGCAGATACGGCGGCTTCTGATGAAGAAGCGGTTCTTGAAAATAAAATTGCCGAGTATGATGCATTTCTCACAAAGCAGGACCCGGCATTTACCGTTGAGGAACTCGAGGAAGCCATGCAGAAAGTCATGGACCAGTATGCAGGTGGAATCGAAACCCATTACCAGTTCAACGAAAAGCAGCTTGCCATGGCGGAAGAAAAAATAAAGAAACTGCAGATCCTTGCAAAAGGACTTGCGGCAGCCGATATGCATGAACTGATGTTTATCTATGAGCTGAAAGAACGGCTGACCGTGTGTCTGACCGTGATCGCACATCTGCGTGCACGCAAGGAGACACGCTGGCACAGTTTCGCGGAGAATCTGGATTATCCGGAGAAGAGTGATGCATGGCTCTGCTATGTAAACTCGAAAAAGAACGGGGACCAGATTACGATGATCCGCAGAGATCTGGTGAAAGGAGGAGAAACCTATGAGCATCGCGATTGATTCCATGAAATGCAGGGCATGTGGAAAATGTCTGGATGTCTGTCCGGGAAGCCTGATCGTGCGCGGCGAACACAAAAAAGCCGTGATCCGGTATCCGAAGGACTGCTGGGGATGCGCCTCCTGTATCAAGGAGTGTCCGTTTGAGGCAATTTCCTATTACCTGGGTGCCGACATCGGCGGCATGGGAAGCCAGATGACCGTTCATACGGAAGGAGATCTGTTACATTGGCGAATTAAAAAAACAGATGGTACAATAGAAACAATTGTTGTGAATAAAAAGGATTCGAATAAATATTAAGGAGGAAGATCATGAGTCAATTATCTCATCTTGATGCACTCGAAGCGGAAGCAATCTACATTATCCGTGAGGTAGCGGCAGAGTGTGAAAAACCAGTAATGCTTTATTCCATAGGAAAGGACAGTTCGGTAATGCTTCATCTTGCCATGAAAGCATTTTATCCGGAGAAGCCGCCATTCCCGTTTTTACATGTGAACACGACATGGAAATTCAAGGAAATGATTCAGTTCCGTGATGAGACGGCAAAGAAACTTGGGATTAACATGATCGAGTATATCAACGAGGACGGTGTAAAGCGTGGCATCAATCCGTTTGATTACGGCAGCCAGTACACCGACATCATGAAGACACAGGCATTAAAACAGGCGTTGAATAAATACGGATTTACTGCAGCATTCGGCGGCGGACGTCGTGACGAGGAAAAATCCCGTGCAAAAGAGAGAATTTTCTCTTTCCGTAATGAGAATCATGCATGGGACCCGAAGAACCAGAGACCGGAGATGTGGAAACTTTATAACTCCAAGATCAACAAGGGTGAGAGCATCCGTGTGTTCCCGATTTCCAACTGGACTGAGACGGATATCTGGGAGTACATAAAGAGAGAAAACATCGATATCGTGCCGCTGTATTTTGCAGCAAAGCGTCCGGTGATTGAGCGTGACGGACAGATTATCATGGTGGATGATGATCGTCTGAAACTTCGTCCGGGTGAGAAAATTGAATACAAGAATGTGCGTTTCCGTACCTTGGGATGCTATCCACTGACCGGTGGAATCGAATCCAACGCGACCACATTAGATGAGATTATTGACGAGACCTTGAGTGCTGTAGAGTCTGAGCGGACCACCCGTGTCATTGACAACGAGGCAGCCGGCAGCATGGAACGAAGAAAGAGGGAGGGTTATTTCTAAAATGAGCGGATTATTGAAATTTATTACCTGCGGTAGTGTAGACGATGGAAAGTCCACACTGATCGGACATATTTTATACGATTCCAAACTGCTTTACGCAGATCAGGAAAAAGCACTGGAACTGGATTCTAAAGTAGGAAGCCGCGGCGGTGCGATTGACTATTCCCTTCTTTTGGATGGACTGATGGCAGAGCGTGAGCAGGGTATCACCATTGATGTGGCATACCGTTATTTTACCACCGAAAAGAGAAGTTTTATCGTTGCAGATACACCAGGACATGAGGAGTACACCAGAAACATGGCAGTCGGTGCTTCCTTTGCAGATCTGGCAGTTATTCTTGTGGATGCCAAGCAGGGCGTGCTTGTACAGACCAGAAGACATGCCAGAATCTGTGCACTGATGGGAATCCGTTACTTTGTATTTGCTGTAAATAAGATGGATCTTGTCGATTACAGTGAGGAGCGTTTCAAGGAGATCGTTGACCAAATTCAGGAACTTTCCAAGGAACTGCATTTAGCAAGTGTCAAGATCATTCCGGTATCTGCAACCGAGGGTGACAATGTCACCACCCATTCCGACAATATGCCATGGTACACGCAGGAGCCACTGCTTGCTTACTTAGAGAATATTGATGTGAGCGAAAAGAAGCAGGAAGAAGGCTTCTATATGCCGGTACAGCGTGTCTGCCGTCCGGATCACACGTTCCGTGGTTTCCAGGGACAGATCGAGAGTGGCGCTGTATCGGTCGGTGATACAATCGTGACTCTGCCAAGCAATGAGCATGTAAAAGTAAAGAGCATTTTAGTCGGAGATAAAGATGCACAGACTGCAGATGCAGGCCGTCCAGTTACCATCCAACTTGACAAGGAAGTGGATGTATCCCGCGGATGTGTTCTCGCAAAAGATACGAAGCTTCCGGTCAGCAAGAAATTTACCGCAACAATCCTCTGGATGGACGATGAGGAACTGACCGTCGGCAAAGATTATCTCGTAAAACTCGGTACACGTACGATTCCGGGTATCTTAAAGAATATCCAGTACAAGATTGATGTCAACACCGGTGAATTTATTCCGGTTGGCCGCCTGCGCAAGAACGAGATTGCGGTCTGCGATCTGGTATTGCAGGAAGAGATCGTCATTGATGCTTTTGCAAAGCATAAGACATTGGGAGAACTGATCCTGATCGACCGTATTTCCAACATGACCTCCGCATGTGGTGTTGTGGAAAATCCAACGCTCGATGAGACGAAAGACTTAAAATGCGCATTTGCCCACGGAAATCTCAAGGCAAACGGAGATATCTTCGAGGAATATTACTATGACCTTGAGGCGATGAACGTCTTTAAGGTACAGCCTTCCGATAAAACTTACACGATCGGTGATGTGATTCCGGTCAAGGGTGAGACGTATCAGTATCCGGACAGCTTTGATGTGGTTGTTCTGCGTGAGCAGGTAGCGGTATCCATCCGTGACCAGAAGGTTACTGCAATTATTCCGCTTGCTGACTTTGCATACAACGATGTGCCTATCATCAACGGCCGTGGATTTGCAGTTCATGTAACAAGTGCCGCAGATGTGGATGCGTTCAAGAAGGAGCTTTCCGCAGAGGGCAGTGAGATCTCTGAGAACTTCTTTAATAAGTGGGTTGATTTTGAGACTTACCGCCGCATCGTATTTAAGGATGAGCACCTGTCTCTTATACACATCTGACGCTGCCGACGACTTAATAGG
>ENA-OZXP01000165-OZXP01000165.1-human-gut-metagenome-genome-assembly--contig:-NODE-165-length-13633-cov-6.877891_pt1 | contig 13633 bp, 9 predicted proteins | sample MGYA00243546_ERZ654105 | MGnify/ENA primary metagenome ERZ654105 (study PRJEB26926, sample SAMN06165055) | human gut metagenome | biome: ENVO:00009003; feature: ENVO:2100002; material: ENVO:00002003... | reverse complement strand
CGAGATTAGCTGCAGTCTCGTGGGCTCGGAGATGTGTATAAGAGACAGTTATTTTACAGGTATGTTATAAGTTATCCATGAGATGTGCGCTCGACCCAAAAGGAGCGTATGAAAAATACAAATCATTCTTTGTTTGACAAATATGAGATGATTAAAGATCTCGGAACCGGCAGCTCCGGTAGCGTTACACTTGTCAGACACATATCTATGGATCAGGAGAGAGCTCTAAAGAAAGTTCCTAAATCTTCTGCTTTCGCCGAATCCGCATTATCAGAAGCAAGACTACTCAAGTCTCTTGAGCATCCGTCTATACCACGTATATTTGACTTCGAAGAGGACAATGCTTTTTACTATATCGTCGAGGAATATATCGACGGCGAGACATTAGATTCATTTTTGCTTCATCAGCAGTTAATTTCCCCAGGTTTATTTTTTAATATTTGTGAACAATTATGCAATGTTTTTATCTATCTGCATACACAGATATCTACTCCCATTATTTACAGGGACCTTAAACCGGAGCATATTATAGTATGCCACAATAAACTTAAGCTTATCGATTTTGGCGTATCGGCATATGTTATCCAGGATGGAAATAACTTCAATCACTATGGGAATATAGAATTCTCTGCCCCCGAATGCTTTACCGAGGATACAATTACACAGGCGGCAGACATTTACAGCTTAGGTCAGCTTCTGCAGTATATACTGACCTTTACCCCAAACAGCTTTTCCCATAAGTTTCAGCATATTATCCAAAAAGCAACAACATCTGATGCATCACTGCGTTACGTGACTGTCGCAGAGCTATATCAGGAAATTCAGGAAATTCAAAAATTAACCGGTCAGCCACATCTCATACACAAAATAGCAGTTTTAGGCAGTCACAGAGGCTGCGGCTCCACCCACGTGGCCGTTTCACTCACCTGCGAACTCAATATCCTTGGATATCATGGTATCTACATAGACTCAGCAAAAAGCGTACTTTGCCATGGTAATCACGACGGACTGCAGATTTTTAAGCAGAAAAACGGATATTATTATTACAAAAGCTTTCAGGGCATACCCGACTACAGTGACGGTATACAGTTTAATATTCCAAAGGATGCTATACAGATATACGACCTTGGCACTGACGTGTGCAACGAGAAAATATATGACATGGATCTCGTATTATATGTATGTAACGGCAGCTTTTGGCACCTGAATGATATCTACAGGAATCATTCTATTATCAAAAAAATGACAGCTTCCCTGAGTGTTATATGTAATATGTGCAGCAGACAAGATGCCTCCGCGATTGCGGCACTACTTAATTGCAGTGTTTATCACTTTCCTTATGACAGCGATATGTTTAAGAGCTCAGTTAAAAAGGAAACGCTGATTCAAAAGCTGTTAGAACTAAAGGGAGGAACATCACTATCAGACACTTTAAAAGGATATTTAAGAAAGTCCATTCTGCACCACAGTTAGTTGGGGTCTGTGGCAGCGTTCACAATGTAGGCACAACACATATAAGCCTTGCTCTTTGTAATTATATGAGCAATAAATGCATGTATAGAACCGCCTATGTTGAGCTGAATGGTACACACGAAATTCTTTCACTGTCAAAGACAGCAGACGAAAAGGTTTTTACTTATAAGAATGTAGATTTCTTTCCTCACGCAGTCATGTCCACACTAACTGAGATTTTAAACATGAGATACGAGCGTGTGATTATTGATTTCGGCATACTTAATCCAAACACCTTAAAGGAATTTATGAGGTGTGACGTAAGAATCGCTGTGTGTACAATAAGTAAATGGAACCGGGGCGCTTTTAACAGAATTATCGAGCTATTCAATTCAAACAAAATAACTGATTCAGAAAGCGTAAAAATATTGTTTAATCTCGTGGAAAAGAAAAAGACAATTAACCATAAACATTTTAAGTATCCGGTGGTAGGCTTTCCTTACTTAGAGGACCCGTTCCTCATCAATACCAGCCTGTTTGGCACTCTGGATAAGATATCAGAAAGGAATTAATATCACGATGCAAAATGACATCTTTAACCAGCTGTTTATCAATTTTATGTCCGAAGCCTTCGGAGGGCTTATACTTTTAATGCCACAGAGCGCTTCATGACATAGGGCCATTTGTTACTTGTCAGTTTTTACTCATAATCATTATATATAGACGGAGGTATTTTTATAGAAGAATAAACTATATTTATATATTGGAATTTTTACAGATATTTTATCAAATTAAACGAAACTAAAAATCAGCAATTAAATTGGGTGTGGAAAGCTCCGGAAATATCAATTTCTATAAAAAATCATTCATTATCGATTAATATCATTTTTATTACTCTGCAGAAATCGATGTCAGCATATTTTTGGTCCTTTACCCCATTTAAATGCAAAAAGACAACCAAAAGACATATTTTAAAAAGAAAAGCTATGTGCGCGGGGGAAGCTTTTGCTCCTTCCGCGCCAAAATGCATAAACAAATTTCTTAATTTATTACAAATTTATTTCATATTATTTGAATATGCTTTTTCACAATGGTATAATTAGCTTAAGCAATTTAGGCACCAAATAATAGGAAAGGATTTTTACACATGAAAAAGAAATTATTGCCTGCACTTATAGTAACCGGACTTATTATCCTCGTTGTAATAATAATGGGTATAACTGCTCTTATCAATAAATACACCCCTACGAAAAAGACAGAGGATCTTAAAGAGTATTTCAATATCTCTTCTGATGATGAGGCTGCTCTCATTGTAGATAATGAGCTATCCGATTACAAGGCTAAAATAATAGATAAAAAAATATACGTTGATTACAAATTTGTTCACGACTCATTAAATTCCAGATTTTACTGGGATGCAAATGAGAATGTGCTTCTTTACACAACCGCATCTGATATCATCTCAGCGGCGGCTGACAGCAATAGCTACAGTGTCACCAAGCAGACCAATGACTTTGGCTATCCGATTGTGAAAGCCACCTCTGACTCTGCGCTTATCGCTTTAGACTATGTAAAACAGTACTCCAATATCACCTTTAAGTCATATGATGACCCGGCACGCATCGTCATCACAAGCAAATGGGATGAAATAGACAGTGCCACTGTCAGCAATTCTACCCAGGTCCGCGTGAAGGGCGGCATAAAGAGCCCTATTCTAAAAGAGGTGAAAAAGGATGATACGATTACTATTCTTGATTCCGGTGACAAATGGGATAAGGTTGCCACTGAGGATGGTGTTATTGGATATATAAAGCGCAAGGCTCTGTCCGAGAGCAAAAAAACTAAGCTTACGAATCCTGACTATGAGGAAGAGACCTTTACACATATCAAGAAGGATAAGGATATCTGTCTTGCCTGGAATCAGGTAACAAGCCAGTCAGCAAACAGTAAAGTGCCCCAGGTAATTTCATCAACCAAGGGCATAAATGTAATGTCACCAACTTGGTTTTATTTAAATGACAACAACGGTAATCTGGCAGATATAGCAAGCAAGGATTATGTCAGCTACTGCCATTCCCAGGGCATCGAGGTATGGGGACTGTTCAGCAACTTAGAAAATACTGATGTAGATGCAGCATATGTACTCACACATACATCCACGAGAACTACCCTGATCAATCAGATTATGTCGGCTGCATTTAACTATGAGCTTGATGGTGTAAATATTGACTTTGAAAATATCACAGAAGCAGCATATGGAGACTCTTACATCGAGTTTATCAGAGAGCTCTCCATAAAGTGTCACAATAACGGTATATCACTTTCAGTTGATGTCACAGTACCTGCCAGCTTCAACAAGTTCTTCAATCGCTCTGATATGGCAAACTTTGCCGATTATATTGTGATTATGGGATACGATGAACACTATAAGGGCTCTGATGCCGGCTCAGTTTCTTCCATTCCGTGGGTAACTGAGGGTGTTGAATCCACTCTGAAGGAGGTTCCCGCTGACCAGATTATTCTCGGCATGCCTTTTTATACCAGAATATGGGAGCTCACTCCAAAGGAGGACGATGATGCCGTAACCGATACCGAGGATCAGTCAAAGTACACTGTTGCCTCACAGGTATATAGTATGGACGCAGCTGCAGCACAGCTTGCCACAAACAATGCCACTGCTGCTCTTGATGAGGAATCCGGTCAGAACTACGCTGAGTGGTCTGCATCCAACAAGCTATACAAGGTATGGCTTGAGGACAGTACATCTTTAGAGAAAAGGCTCAAACTCGTCGACGACAATAAGCTCGCCGGTGCAGCATTCTGGAAGCTTGGCTTTGAGAATTCATCTGTCTGGGATACTGTTATCAAATATCTGGACTGATTGCTTAAGGCTTACTGAAAGAAACCGTACCTTTACAGCTACAGTCTAACTCAGTACCTTTTATAGGTTATAAATGATATCAGCCAATCATATAATATACAAACACACCCGATGCCTTCTATGTGCATCGGGTTTTTTATAGGTATCTTATATGAAAAAATATATGTACATTATCAAGAAAAACAAATACTGTCTTATTTTAGCTCTCTTTATTCTGTCCTTCTACCTCGGAAGAGGTGTCTGCGCTCTTGCAAAAAACACCGGCAAAAACACTAATTCAACTGTTATTGTAATAGACCCGGGCCATGGTGGAAGTGATCCCGGTAAGATTTCCACCTCCGGCGTCATGGAAAAGGATGTCAACCTGAGTATTGCAATGGCTCTTAAACAGCTGTTTGAAAACAGAGGCTTTACTGTTGTCATGACCAGAACCACCGACTGCGACCTCGCCCCGGATAATTCCAAGCATCCAAAGACAGATGATCTGACAAAGAGAACTGCCCTGATGTCTAAAAGCAATGTGGCAGTCAGCATCAGTATCCATCAAAACAGCTTTGAGGACAATTCAAGCTGCGGTCCACAGGTATTCTATTATGAAGCCTCTGATGCAGGAAAAGAGCTCGCATCCTCTGTTCTTGGAGCTTTAAACACTTCTCTTTGTGTCGCAAAGCCACGAAGCATTAAGCCCAATAAAGAATACTTTATACTTAAAAGATCCACATCCCCGACCGTAATCGTAGAATGTGGATTCTTGAGTAATCCTGCTGAGACACTTCTTCTTACTGACAAAAACTATCAGGATGACCTGGCACATGCAATATATATCGGTGTTACAGACTATCTTGCGCAATCACCCTCTGGGCATTTACAATAAACTGCTCTGCGGTCCTTTACCCTGCTGTTTACCGGTATATTAGTATTTAAATACAGCAACTCCGTAAGGCGCAAGTGGATAAGCAAATGAAAATGGTCTGCCGTCACACTCTGATTTGACTGCCTTATAGTCCAGCTTCTTATATGACTGTTTTGCTGCCTTGCCTCTGCCCTTTGCAGCCTTCTTTACAGGCTCTTTTACCGTTTTTCCGGTAAACTTAGGATCCTCACTATCTAAAACGAGCTGATATGTCTTGTGCTTTGGCACTCCGACTCTGTAATCAGGTCTCTCTACCGGTGTGAAATTGATGACAAAGAGCATATTATTCTTGCCATCCTTGCTCTTTCTGATAAAGCTGAAGATGCTTCTGTCTGCATCGTTTGCATTTATCCATTCAAAGCCTTCCCAGCTTGAATCCAGCTCATACAGACAGCGGTTTCTCCTATAGAGATGAAGCAGCTCCTTTACCCAGTTCTGGATCTTTTTATGCTCCGGATTCTCAAGCAGATACCAGTCGAGTTCTCTTTCCTCACTCCACTCCTGCTTCTGTGCAAACTCCTGTCCCATGAAAAGAAGCTTCTTTCCACAGTGTCCCATCATAAATGCATATCCTGCCATGAGGTTCTTGAATTTATCCCCTTCTAAGCCCGGCATTTTGTTGAGCATAGAACACTTCAGATGTACCACCTCATCATGTGACAGTACCAGAATATATTTCTCACTCTCATTATAGCTCATCGCAAATGTCATCTTGTTGTGGTTATTTTTACGGAAATATGGATCCAGCTTCATATAATCAAGGAAGTCATGCATCCATCCCATGTTCCACTTGTAGCTGAAGTTCAGTCCGTCTTCCTCTACCTTGCCTGTTACCTTTGGCCATGCGGTAGACTCTTCGGCTATCATTACAGTTCCGTGATTTCTTCCAAGTATGAGTGTATTGATATGCTTGAAAAACTCTACTGCCTCGAGGTTCTTATTGCCTCCAAACTTGTTTGGCACCCACTGTCCGTCGCTCTTTCCATAGTCAAGATAAAGCATTGACGCAACTGCATCCACACGGAGTCCGTCTACGTGGTAATTTTCTATCCACATCAATGCACTTCCGATAAGGAAGTTCTTTACTTCATTCTTACCGTAGTCAAATATCTTTGTGCCCCAGTCGGGATGCTCTCCCTTTCTTGGGTCTGCATACTCATATGTGGCTGTTCCGTCGAAATTGGCAAGTCCATGCGCATCCTTTGGGAAATGTGCAGGTACCCAGTCGAGGATTACTCCGATATTATTTTTATGGCACTGATCAACAAAGTATGCAAAATCCTCAGGCTTTCCATACCTCGATGTAGGTGCATAGTAGCCTGTCACCTGATATCCCCATGAGCCATCAAACGGATACTCTGAAATACCCATAAGCTCAATATGTGTATATCCCATAGTTTTCACATAGGATACGAGTGATTTTGCAAGCTCCCTGTATGTATAAAAGCCCTCATCATCCCTGCCCGGATGTCTCATCCATGAGCCCGGATGGCACTCATATATAGCCATAGGTGAAGAATATACATCAGCATCTGACTTTGCTGCTCTTTTATCCATCCACTCTTTGTCAGTCCATGTGAAGTGCTCGATATCTGTGATGATTGACGCTGTTCCCGGACGAAGCTCTGCGTAGTTTGCGTATGGATCCGCCTTGTACAGCTTATCACCCTGTTCAGTGACTATAATAAACTTATACATCTGACCCTTTTGCGCTCCCGGTACAAAAAGCTCATACACTCCCATGGTTTCCGGCTCTACACGCTTCATCTCATGACTGGTCTCATTCCAGTCGTTAAACTCACCAAACACGTATACTTCCCTCGCATGTGGCGCCCAGACGTCAAAGCACACTCCTTTTTTTCCTTTGCGCTCAGCTAAGTGAGCACCCATCTTCTTGTAGATGTCATAGTGTGTTGCCTGACCAAACAGGTAACAATCCATTGCTGTAAAATTACACATATATATACCCCCATAAGTATTTATTTTTCCCTGAAATGATCCTCTTTGAGTACAATTCGGTCATCATCTGTATATCGCTTGGCTGTCAGAATACTTATAGCCTTCTTCAGTCCGCTGTGAGCCTCCCTGTCTATGGCCTCGTCAATTATATCCTTGACCTCTGTCAGAGTGGTAGCCTGGTCTATCCTCTCAATATTGCTGATTCTGTTATGCAATGCCAGAATAGCCATCTCATCTATCTTGTACCCAAGCTCTGCAGAGTACGATTTGGCAAACAATACGAGTTCATCATTTGTAAAAATAGGAACCGATATCTTTTCCGTGAACTTGGATGCAAAGCCCTCATCCATTGAGAGAGCCTTCTTTATACCCTTTGATGTATCCTCAAGTATATAGAGTGTTCCTGTAATATCATGCTCCATCAAAAATGATAGCTTGGCAGCTATGCTGCGGTCGATATCTCCGGCTCTTTCTATGATGAGACAGCCTCCTGTTATCTTTCTGACTACCTGCTGCACATCCTTTTTATTGAGTACGGCAGCATCAATCTTGCCCATCTTTCCTGTAAGCTGTTCACCATCTTTTTGTAATACCTTTATAAAGCTTGTAGCAAGCATTGTTTTTCCGCAACCCTGCTCTCCCTGTATAATGAGGTTGCCTGTGGATGCGTTTTCTTTCCTGTTGAAATGATCAAGTACTGCATTATATGCCTTGCAAATCTGATCCTCCATACCCTTTACCGGTATGAAATATGAAAATATAGCTTTCTGTTCGCTTGTAAGCTCTTTTATATGTTTTGTTTCTTTCAATTTCGAGTCATCTTCTTCGCTGTCTAAATCCTCCGGCAATGAAATATCCGGCATTTTTCTTGTCTTAGCCATATCCAGCTTCTTCTCCAGTCCCGGATTCTTTGCTGTCATCTTGGCTATTTCTTGCTCGATAAATGATGTCACATGATCAAAATCTCTTTTCTCAGAAACGTTTTCTTTCTCCTGTGAAGTCTCATCATCTGATGTATCATCATCGACATTTAACATATCATCTGTTATTTCAGGCATCATGGTAGTCGGCTGCGTGAATATCTCGTCTTTCTCAGACTCCTCTGCCACAATTATATCCTCCGGCTCTCCAACCGGTTCCTTGGCTTCATATGCAGCCTCTTCCGGTTCTTCCTGTGACTCCTGCACTTCGTCTATAGCCTCTTCCGGTGCTTCCTGCGGCTCCTGCACTTCGTCTATAGCCTCTTTGGGTGCTTCCTGCGGCTCCGGTGCTTCGTCTATAGCCTCTTCCGGTTCTTCCTGCGACTCCTGTGCTTCATCCACAATCTCATCTGCATAAAGCTCCTGCATATCCGGTTTCTGCTCTTCTTCAGGCTCCTTCACGGCAGCTTTCTGCTCTATAATATCAACCGGCACCTTCAAATACTCCTCCTCAAGAAGTTCCTTCGGAGTGACACCTGCATCCAGCTTTGGAATGACATCATTTAGTCTCTCCATGATGTCTCCTGCCTCCTGAAGTGCTCTTGCCTTAGCTGACTCAAGCTTCTGCTGCTCAGCCTCTTTAAGTGCAATTTCAGCCGCATGTCTGGTCTTTTCCCATTCTTCAAGCACATCCTGTATAGACATCTGTCCTGTAATCTGATGCTCAAGCTGAGTCTTTTCACTCATGACCATAGACATCTGTCCGTCAGCGTCTTCACCCAAAAGCTCCTTGAAATTCAACTTAAGTGAACCATCTATCTCTTCATCTGTAGCAATATGCTCTGTCTCTTCCGGCTGCTGTACATACTCTTCCTGCTCCTTTTCGAGCTTGAGATAAGGAATATCCTCAACTATCTTTTTGATGGTATCCATCGTATCAGCAACTTCATTCTTGCCCTTGGCCTCAATGATCTGCTGCATACCCTTGGCAATCTCCTGCTGTAAATTTACAGTATTGAACTTCTCCTGATTTACAGTAATCTGCGGAATAGTTACGTCATCATGCACTATCTCTCCGCCCTTTACCATCTCCATGGCACCTATCTCAGTGACCTCAGCCGTATCCTTTATCTCAGCCGGCTTTTCCTTCTCTGCCTTGAATCGTCTGTACTTTTCCTCCTGAGCCTTGGTAAGTGGCTGATAAAGCATCTTGAGCTCCAGCGCACGCTCCACATATGGTCCGTCTCCGAACCACAGAATGAGCTCATCGCAGGCATCTATACACTTATCGGCTTTTCCGGCCTTGTGGTATAGATATGCAAGCTCATATGCCCACTCCTCAGTGTATTCTTCATCCTTGTACTCTTCAAGAATAGTGATAAGCTCATCAAATGAAGCTCCCTGCCCTTTTTTGATGGCATATCTTAATACATACTTCATATCATCATGAGGCGCTATCTCAACAAACTCATCATAATACTCTGTAGCAGCATCATAATCACCCATCTTGATGGCGACCTCAGCCAGTCTGTATATAATCATCCTGCCGATTGGTGAACGGTCATAGGCCATTAAAAGTATATCCCTTGCATCCTGGTATCTTTCGGCCTTCTCGTAGATTTCACCGATTTTAACGAGTGTATTTACATTTTTAATTTTGTTCCAATTTATGCTATCTGCAATCTCTGCTGCGCTCATATAGCCCTCCTCGGCGCTTAGGGCTTTTATCTGATCCAGCTTGAGATTGTATTCGTATTTATCCACTTATTTCACCTACTCGTATTTAAGCTTATTATTTTTTGTATCTACGCCTGTTGTCTTTGTATAATCCATTGTGTCCTCAGGAAGCTTTTTTTTCCTGAGAGCATAATTAACAACTCTTCTCACAATATAGTATATCACAGCAAAGGTCGGAACACCAAGTAACATTCCAAGAAAACCAAACATTCCTCCGCCGATTAGTATGGCAAACATAACCCAGAAGGTCGAAAGACCGGTAGATGAGCCAAGTATCTTAGGCCCTATTATATTGCCATCCACCTGCTGCAGCACGACAATAAATATCAGAAGATAAAGCGCATGCCACGGACTCTGAATTACTACTATGAGTAACGATGGAATTGCACCGATAAACGGTCCGAATACCGGAATCACATTTGTAACGCCGATAATCACTGCAACGAGCACCGATGATGGAATCCTTAAAATCAGACATCCGAAATATGCAATCACACCTATAATCAGTGAATCTATAATCTTACCGCTTATGAAGCCTCCAAAAATCTCATTTGTCTTTCTGATCGTCTCAATGATGATATTGCCTGTCTTTGGCTTGCAGACAGCATATATTATCTTTTTACTCTGTCCTGCGAGAGTCTCCTGAATACTCATCACATAGACCATCACGATTATTCCGATAATGAAATTGAGTAAACCTCTGACTACCGAAATCACACCGGTTGTAATCTGTGCAACATACTTCTGTGCCTCAGGAATTATCTTTTCTGTGGCATAATTCTCAATGTAGTCGGTTGTATTCTGTAAACATGTGCTCGCGAGCTCAGCTATTTTGCTGTCCCCGAAATTGCCGTTCTTTATCATGTTGATGAATGCCGCAACGTCATTTGGCAGTGTCTTCATAAGTCCTGATATACTTGCTATGACAGAAGGCACAATAGCCGCAATGAGGAGCGAAATAATTGCTACAAGAATAATAACCGAGCCTGTGATTGCAAGAGCTCTTGAAACCTTTCGCAGCTTGCTTTCGCTTTTCATCTTTTTGGAAAGAAGCTTTTTAAAGCATCTTTCCAGCCACAGCATGACAGGATTCATCAGGTATGCAAGCACAAGTCCCATTATAATAGGCATTGCTGCCGCAAGCAGCTTGCTCCATATGCCTGCAAAGCCCTCAAATCTGTACAGTGCAAAGAAAAACAGTATACTGACTGCAAACGTGACAAATACCATGACACCTATTCTGATCAGATGTGGCCATTCCTCACGCCCCGGGTGCGAATTCTGCTTCGCACCCTTATCTGCATTTATCTCAATGTTTGATTTTTTACCAGCTTTTCCGGTTTCTTCCATCGGATTAAACTCTCCTTATTTACGATTATAGTTGATGAGACATCCCTTTAATATTATCTCTCTTTCATCATCTGTGAGCTCACCCATCTTCAGTGTAAATGGCTTTAATTCACCATCCTTGACAACATATGCCTCAAACTCCGTCTTTGCATCCTCGATTTCCTTCTTGATTCCCGGAAGGAAGATATAGTCGAGGTTGTGGAACGGAAGCTCTCCCTCATCGATGATGAATGGAAGCATTCCCCAGTTGATAAGGTTTGAACGGTATCTCTTTGTGGCATACTCGTTTGCGATATTTGCCCAGCCTCCGAGTACCTTCTGGCAGCTGGCAGCCTGCTCTCTTGCTGAGCCGTCACCCGGCTTAACAGCAAAAATTGTGCTTCCGAAGCCCATATTCTCATGGCTTGCCTCAGGGAATTTTTTCTTTACTACTCCCATGATTTCAGCAACCTCAGGAACAGCCTTTCCTGCGCACTCACCACTCTCTATAGCCTTCTGGGCCTTCTGGATTTCCTTTGCTCTGCCTACATACTCAGGATCCTTTCTTGAAAGTGCGAACTCTGCAAGTCCAAGAGGGTTTGAACGATATGAAGATGTCTCTCCTGAAGGAATGAGCTCATCTGTTGTAGTAACAGGATCATGAATCTCTGAAACCACCTTAAGGAGCATATTCTCAGGAAGCGCGCTCATTGCCGGCCAGTCCTTGATGTTTGGTCCGAACTGGATTTCAACTGAAGGATCTGCCACTCCATGGCTGTCAAATACACGGTTCTCATATATAGTCTTGTCAAAGAAATATTTTGGCTTTGTAAAGTTGACATCAATATCCGCTGCTGATGTAAGGAAGCCCTTGTTTGCTGCTGTTGCAGCGATTGAACGTGCATCCATGAGTGCCACTGAGCTGATCTGTCCGTTCTGTACCTTAGAACCCTCTCTGTTAGGGAAGTTTCTTGTTGAATGACGGATAGAGAATGCGTTGTTGGCAGGTGTATCTCCTGCACCAAAGCAAGGTCCGCAGAAAGCAGTCTTTACGATTGCACCTGTCTCAAGAAGCTTTGCTACAGCTCCGTTTTTCACAAGCTCCATGTATATTGGAGTAGATGCCGGGTAAACACTCAGTGTAAACTCGTCTGCTCCGATTGAATGTCCGTTTAATATGTCAGCCGCATCGCAGATATTCTCAAATCCACCGCCTGCACAGCCTGCGATGATTCCCTGGTCTACATACAGTTTTCCGTCTCTTACCTTACTCTTTAAATCAAGCTTCACCTTGCCGTCAAAGCTTACCTCAGCTCTCTTCTCACAGTCATCGAGAATATCCATGAGGTTTGCATTGAGCTCATCGATAGTATAGGTATTGCTTGGGTGGAATGGCATAGCTATCATTGGGCGGATCTGGCTTAAATCAATCTCAATAAATCTGTCGTAGTAAGCCACCTCACCCGGATTAAGCTCCTTGTGATCCTCAGCCCTACCGTGAATCTCAAAGAATTCCTTAACCTGGTCATCTGTTCTCCAGATAGAAGAAAGACATGTAGTCTCTGTTGTCATAACATCGACACCTATACGGAAGTCAACGCTCAGATTAGACACACCCGGTCCTACAAACTCCATAACTTTGTTCTTTACGAAGCCGTTTCCGAATACCTCTCCGATAATTGCAAGTGCGACATCCTGTGGTCCAACGCCCTTGATTGGCTCTCCTGTCAGGTAAATGCCTACTACCTCAGGCATATCAATATCATATGTCTGTTCGAGAAGCTGCTTAACAAGCTCAGGTCCACCCTCGCCGACTGCCATAGTACCAAGTGCACCATAGCGCGTATGTGAATCAGAACCAAGTATCATTTTTCCGCCGCCGGCAAGCATCTCTCGTGCAAACTGATGGATAACTGCCTGATGAGGTGGTACATAGATTCCACCGTACTTCTTTGCACATGTGAGACCAAACATGTGGTCATCCTCATTGATTGTTCCACCAACTGCACAAAGGCTGTTGTGACAGTTTGTAAGTACATACGGGATAGGGAATTTCTCAAGTCCTGAAGCTCGTGCTGTCTGGATGATACCTACAAATGTGATATCATGCGATGTAAGCTTATCAAACTTAATCTGAAGCTTGTCCATATTGCCGGATGTATTGTGCTCCTTTAAAATACCGTAAGCAATTGTCTCCTGCTTAGCTGTCTGTTTATCGATGTCCATGCCGGTCTTGCTTTTGACAGCTGCCTGAGCTTTTGGTCCATCAATTATTACTTCCTTACCGTTTAAAAGGTAAGCACCATTTTCATATAATTTCACTTATTCTACCTCCGTATGTGTATTTCAAAATTCTTTTATTTACTATTATATCTGTCTCTTATACACATCTCCAGCCCACGAGACTGCAGCTAATCTCGTATGCCGTCTTCTGCTTGAAAA
>ENA-OZXP01000163-OZXP01000163.1-human-gut-metagenome-genome-assembly--contig:-NODE-163-length-13774-cov-4.653036_pt1 | contig 13774 bp, 15 predicted proteins | sample MGYA00243546_ERZ654105 | MGnify/ENA primary metagenome ERZ654105 (study PRJEB26926, sample SAMN06165055) | human gut metagenome | biome: ENVO:00009003; feature: ENVO:2100002; material: ENVO:00002003... | reverse complement strand
GGAGATGTGTATAAGAGACAGAGTATACACATGCCTGCCGATATGGAACGGATCAAAGGTGCAGACAAAGATCACAAAACTTTGTTTCAACTGCGTGTAATCCATGCCCTTGTCGAGCAGGTTTAAATCAATCATCCCCTGATAATAGCGGGTGCGCTTCGGAAGATTTTTATGGTGTCCGTTCTGCATTTCAATGTTGTAAACCGTATCAAAATCGTCCTCAACATACACATCCAGCCGGATGCTCTTCGCATCCAGAGACAGATTAATCGTTTTCTGATCCTCGGGATACTCAATGCGTGAAATCTTAATATTCAGTATAGTTTCCAGAAACGGTTTACAATATTTGGGATCGCGCATAACAATCCCAAACATAAAATCATCACTAATGGTAAGGTCTTCGAACTTTTTGCTCTTGTACATTTTCTTCTCCTTTGTAGTGGCGGAGAGGAAAACGTGTGATATAGCGGCTGTTCTTCTATCAAGATTGTAACATGGAAGCCCCCCAGCTTTCAATATCTGAAAATAAAAACAATAATAAAATAATAACTGAATTTTTGCTCTGCACGAAATTCCTCTCCAATATTTAATTGTTTCGTACACATGGAAAAAAACGGATGAAATATCCGGTGAAATGCAGCGGTATATAAATTTAGCTGCAAATTCGAAATGTGTAAAGAAAATATAGCATGGAAGAAACATATGCGCAATAGGAAAACAGGACTAAAATTAAGACGTCACAAAATCTTCACAAAAGAATTAACACTCAATACTTGATAATGGAAGTCGATTTTTGTCCTGTCTTGTGTATCCCGGAAGTGCCTGTTTTACAGGCTTTCCGGGGCATCAGTCATTTTGTCTGGTATTGTAAAGCAGTGTCAGATTTGTCGTAAATGTCGTAAATTTGTGGTCAAAAAATGATGAGAAATGGAGAGTGCTAATAAAATGGAATTAACGTATACAAATGTAAATGGATATCTGATCCCGAATCTCACCTATAAATCCGGTGAGCAGATGGAGCAACTTGGCAAGTATGGTTTTCTTCGCAGAGATTATCTGAAGAATCATCGAAATTCAACCTATCAGGTGATGCTTCTGCAGGACACCATTGGAGAGCATCTTCTGGAAGTAGATAAGGCAGCCAGAGAACGGGAAGAAGTGATCCTGAAGCAGTTGGAAGAAAAAGAACCATTGCCAGACAAAGAAGTAGATCAAATGGCATGGGTAAGAGCTGCCAATCAGCATAGAGCGATTGCAGAAGAGATTATCCTTAAAGAATTGATTTATGTATAAACGTTACCAGTAAACAATCTGGCAGATAACTAATGAAAATTGAATATTGTAAGCGAAGTAAGGCGTGAGTCATAAAATATGACTTGCGTCTTTTTCTTTGCCTGAAAGGAAGTGATAAGTTTGAACAAGAAGTTTTTGAAGCATTATATGGAAACCAATCCAGAAGGGACAGCACAGACCTATATCTTTCTGGTGGACAATCAGGATATAGCGTTGAATATTGTGATGTCAGGTTATCAGGCACTTTGTCTGGTGCAGGAAGATGACGGGTATTATTTCAGTGCAGATTCCTTTATAGAGGAAATGAGATCTATTCAGTTTACTGGAAGCTGTCAGAGTGCCTATCATTATGTGACTGCCTGTACGGTGAAGTGGATGAATGATAAGTTACAGACATTTTTCAAAGACGCTGGTCTTGATGGAAAAGCGGGCTGGCAGTTGTTCAAAGAGAAAGAGTATCTTGGCAAACTGGATAATCAGAAGGAAGTTGAAAAATTACTGGAACAGTATATTCTTCGGTTTGAGCGAGATCCGAAAGAAGAACCGGAACTGAGCCGTTTTCACTTATTTGATGCAAAAGGGAATGTGAAAGGTGTCCGGGATATGGAGATTGTAGATTACCTGGTGGAGAATGTTCAGTTTTTTGTGGTGGGAATCACACCTTATTATTATGAACACGGCGTTTTCCTGGAAGACCATGATGGGGTAAGAATGAAATACCGTATCCAGAAGCTGATCTATCGTGACCAGGTACAGAGTGGAGTGATCAAAAGAATCTATAATCTACTGATCACACAGCCAAAAGTTCACCGAGAGGCATATGAACTAAATAAACAGCCTGTGCGGTGGATCAATTTCAAAAATGGATATTATGATCCGGTTACGGGTGAAATGCTGGAACACAATCCAGATTATCTGACAATCAATCAGATAACATTTCCCTATTATCCGGAGGACAGGGAGCAGGTGCTGCAGGGTGGAGAAAATATCAAAAAGTATCTTGCATCGTCTTTACCGAACAAAGAAGAGCAGCAGACATTCTGGGAGTATTTTGGCTATTGCATGACACAGGACACGCAGTTTCAGAAATTCCTTACACTGAAAGGAAATGGTGGAACCGGAAAGTCTGTGGCAGTATCGCTGATCCAGCATGTAGTTGGAATCACCAATATGTCCAGTATTTCTTTACAGGATTTAAATAAACGATTCTATGCGACTGGAATGTATGGAAAGCTGTTAAATGCCTGTGCGGATATTCCCTGCAAAGCAATGGAGAACACAGATGTATTAAAGAAAGCAGTCGGTGAGGACACACTGATTTATGAGAAAAAAGGACAGGATGCAATTCATTTTCACTCTTATGCAAAGCTGCTTTTTTCTACCAATGAAATGCCACAGAATCTTGAGGATAAGTCAGATGCTTTTTATCGTAGACTACTGATTCTCGATATGAACCGGGTAGTAAAAAGTGGTGAAAAAGATCTGCACTTAAAGGAAAAGGTACAGGCAGAATCCGATTATGCAATTCATATGGCGATGATTGCATTGAAAAATCTGTACGAACAGGGAAAGTTCACAGAGAGCGAACACAGCAAAGAATGTGTAAGAGAAGTGCAACGGACGTCAGATAGTATTTGTGCTTTTATTGATGAGTCATTGGTGCGTGCCAAAGGAAAACGTCTGAAACGAAGTGAAGTGTTCCATATGTATGAGGAATACTGCAAAGAGAATGGCAGACAGGGGCATGGTAAATCCAACTTTTTCAGGAATATGACAGATAAAGGTTTCCTTCTGAAGCAGTACAATGGTGAGTTCTATTATCAGGATATTGCAGTTAAGGAAGAAGATTTTTGTCCTGTAGATCCAGAAGAAAGAATACCTTTTGAAGAAACAGATACAGATTATAAACAGTTACAGTTAAATATGAATCAGGGAATTAAGGGCATTTAGGGCAAAATAAGCAAAAAGAAATGTTACCGGAGCAGGAGAAATAACAAAGATAGCTGCCAGAGTACATAAAATTTTGCTTTTTTTACACTGACTGCCCTTTTTATGTATCAACATTTTAGCTGATACAAATATAAGTTTTCCCGAATTTGGGAGAAAGTCCAAAATAAAAGTTAAGAAAGTATGAGGTATGATTATGAGAATGATGAAAAACAACAATAATGAGACAGTTACAGTGATCGGGATCGATCATGGGTATGGAAACATGAAAACAGCCACTAGATGTTTTCCATCCGGTGTAGCCAGATATGACAAGGAGCCAATCTTCCAGAATAATCTTCTTGTTTACAATGGCATGTATTACCAGATCGGAGAGGAACACAAAGAGTTCTGTGCAGAGAAAACGCAGGACGAGGACTATTATGTGTTGACACTGGCGGCTATCGCAAGAGAACTTGATGGGAAAGGAATGAATCGGGCAAAGGTACACATTGCAGCCGGACTTCCCCTTACCTGGGTAGCTACACAGAAAGAAGATTTCCAGAAATATCTTCTCCAGAATGAAAGCGTGGATTTTATATTCCGCAATAAAGAGTATCATGTAGAGTTTGCAGGCGCTGATATTTACCCACAGGGATTTGCAGCAGCCTTTTACCGCTTACAGGATTTCAAAGGAATCAACATGCTTGTGGATATTGGAAACGGAACTATGAACATCATGTATATCAACAATTCCCGTCCATTAGAGAAGAAATGCTTTACAGAGAAATATGGAACGCATCAGTGTGTGCTTGCTGTAAGGGAATCCCTGCTGAAAGAACTGGGAACAGTGGTGGACGATCTGGTGATTGAGCAGGTGATCCGTACCGGGACAGCAGATATTGGTGAGAAATATCTGACAGTCATTCGTAAAGCTGCCGGAGATTATACGAAAGAAATCTTCCATAAGCTGAGAGAACGGGAATACAATCCAGAACTGATGCGTCTGTATGTGGTTGGTGGTGGCGGTTGTATGATCCAGAATTTTGGAGAATATGACAAGAGCCGGGTGACAATTGTACGGGACATCTGTGCCACAGCGAAAGGCTATGAAGCAATGACTGTAAGGAAAATCCAGAGAAACGGAGGGATGCTTGTATGAGAAAAGAACGGAAAATCATCAACACAAATATCCGTTTGAATCTTTGTGATGAACAGGACAGGCAGGCATGGGAATATTTGCAGACGATGGACAGGGAAAAATATAAATCGTACACCAGAGCAGTTGTAGTTGCTTTAAACGATTATTTTTCCAGAGAGTACAGGAATGAAGCAGATCCGTATCTGGAAACCAGAGAAAAGGAAGATGCTTTTCTGGAAAGAGTGGAAACAGCTGTCAGGGATGGAGTGAAAGAATCTGTTCCGATGGCTATAGCGAAGAATCTGATGGAAATGCTTGTACCGTTTGTAAAAGAATCGGTAGGAGAAAGTGATCTGCCGGACAGAACACTAACAATGGAGAAAACGGATGGAGAGATTGCAGAAGATAATCTGGACTGGGAGAAAGAAGCTGATATGGATGCAGCACTGGATTTTGCAGACAGTTTTTAGATGGTTATGAAATAGCAGTAACAGGAAAAAAACTGACAGTAAGGAGTAGCTTCACAAAAATAGAATAGCAGAAAAAACAATGGCAGTGATGGCATTTCAGACGTTATGAATTGGAGAAATGTTTATGACTGCTATTTTTATGTCTTTTAGCAGAAATGGAAAGAGATCCAGAAAAAGAAAGACAGAAATAACAGGAAAATATAACAGAAAAGCGTTGGCAGATGGGTGGATTGAACAAGCAAGGCGAAGAAAAGAATAGAGTGCCGGATACGGCACATGATTGTCCGATACTTCGCATCGGAGTGATGCATGAACAGTCTGTTTCAGAAAGAGAAAATCTATCGAAATGGGAGCTTTTCCATTTCTTCCACAGTCTGTCCCTGCACCACAAAACCACCGTCATCTCCATCTTGATCTGATAACGTAGGGCGGAAAATATGGCTTGGTGGGTGTCGATTCAATGGTGGGGAGATGACAGGCAAGTTTCGCAAAGTGGCAAGCCACTCTGCACCGGAGCCAGCCTTTGGGCTGTTCCTAAACTTGCCAGAGGGCTCTGCCCCTTGGAACCCCGGCACGTCAATAGCGTAAGTATCCCTGCGAAATGTCCACCGGACATTCCTACGGAACACTTACTGATTGACTAGGGTTTCACCCTGCACCCACCAAAGGGGCTTTGCCCCTTATGGAATCCCTGTTAATTTTAGCCGAAACGCCGTGCCTATTGATAAAGAATGAAAATCAAGGAAAGAAAGGAGACGAAAGCCTATGAGAAAACGAAATTATACAGTAACCATACGGATGAATAAAGAAGAATACGATCTGTTTCAGAATAAGGTTAAAGAATCCGGAAGAACACAGCAGGAAGTTGTGATAAAAGCAATCGCAGACTTGAAGATAGCATCTGTAGAGGAAGTGGAAGAACTGAAAGGACTGAACCAGATGTTTGCAGACATCCTTTGTCAGCTCCGGGGAGCGACTACAAATATCAATCAGATTGCAAGAAAACTGCATACAGATGGAGAAATCCCAAACGACAGTATGTTGTATTTCCTCAATAAAAATATTCTTAAGTACCGGAAGGAGAGTGAAAAGATATGGCTATTAATAAGACGATTAATAAGCGGACAAATTCACATGGAGCAATGAGAAACTGCATCGAATACGTTTTGCGTCAGGACAAAACAAGTGAGCTACTGACTTATGTAACAGGCCCATATTGTCATGATGAAATCAATTATGATCTGGTGTACAGAACCTTTTTGGAAGAAAAGAAAATGTGGGATAAGGATACCGGGAGAATGTATGCCCACAACATTATTTCCTGGCATAAGGACGAGCAGATTACTCCGGAGCAGGCATTAGAATTTGGAAAACAATTTGCGGAAACATGGTTCAGTGGATTTCAGACCTTAGTAGCGGTACATAAGGATAAAGAACATATCCACTGCCATCTGGTTACCAATTCAGTAAGTTATGAAGATGGGAGAAAGCTGCATAACACCAAAAAGGATCTGGAACGTATGAAACAGCTTACCAATCGGATGTGCCGAGAACGTGGACTGACAGTTACCGAGAAAGGAAAGCACTTTGATGGGAGCCAGATTGAAAAAGGGGAAGTCATTGCATGGAGCAAGGATAAATATAACCTGTTCTGTCAGCAGGTAAAGGACAGTTTTGTAGCGGACTGTGCAATGGCAGTATTAAAGGCACTGGAAAATTGTATCAGCAAAGACAAGTTTATAGAAAAAATGAAACAGTTTGGATGGAATGTAAACTGGTCAGAGAAACGGAAGCACATCACTTTTCAGAACCAGGATGGGAAGAAGGTGCGAGACAGCAATTTGTCAAAAACATTTCATCTGGATATCAGTAAGGAGGGATTGGAGAATGAATTTAATGGAAATAGGGAAAAATCCAGAGCTGCAGCCGACAGAGACAGCAGAGCAAACGACGAACTCAGAAACTATTACAGAGAGCTTGACGCAGCCATCACAGACACCAGAGGAATCATCGATCAAACTCAAAGTGGAGAGGGATATTCTCGTACAAAGTTTCGAAAAAGCGAAAGAGTTCATGCGAACACAGAAAAAGCAGATACAGACACTGGAAGAAGAGAAACAGATAATCTTATTCGACAGGCAGAGATTGCGAGAAGAAGTTCGGAAATCAACCGTAGAAATTCAGCGTCTGACAACCGAACTGTCCGAAACGCAGAAATTGAATCAATCGCTTCAGCAGAGCAACGACGATCTGAGAAACAGAAATGGCTTAATGAGCAGGAACGAGCAAGAGCAGCTCGAAGAAGAAATAAAAGACGTTCGGGACCAGAACTCTAAATTGCAGATACAGGTGAATAAATCATCTGTTGAGGCAGTAGATGAAGCACAGAAGAAACAGAAAGAAGCAGAAAAAAAGATAGAGCAGGCAGAATTCAAAGCCCGTAACGAAAAGAAACATGCTGAGCTGGAAATTCGTAAAGCGAAAAAAGAAGTAAGGGACAGAACGAAAAACATGAAGGCTATGGAGTATTTCTGGGGAATGGGATACATTACGGTAGTTCTGTTTGCAATTCTACAGAATGGTGCATTTCAACATGATTTCATAGATTTTTTCATGACTCCATTCATGTGGTATGTTCGATTTTGTAAATGGCTGGCATACCCAACTTATGATAATGGATTTAACCAGAAAATAGCATATACGGGTGGAGAAGTATGGGTTATCAGGATTCTGGCAATCGTAGCTGTGCTTTTTATATTGGCAATCGTGATGATAATAACCGTGGAAGTAGTAAAACGATACAAAGAAATGTGGGATGAAATTTCACAGATGTTTTTAATTGGAAGTCTTTCGGGGATAGCAGTACTTGGAAATGTAATCAGAGAGTATCTGCCTGTGAATTTGATCCTGCTATTTGTGTTCATCAATATGGGAGTCGTATTACTCAGAGTGTATCTTAGAAAGAAGTTTGAGTATATGTAAATGCATGGTAATAATATCTAAAAACAGAAGATGCATTTTTAGTAAAAACCGCTTTTGAAACAAACACGAATTGATTTTATAATAAAATGTTGATTGTCTCGAATTTTCCTTGATTTACAGGAATTTTCAGAGGTTAGCACATCAAATTTACTACTAATTTACTACTTTCGGATTGAGCCTTGATATGCACTACCCGAAAACTGGTCTACGGATATATCATAACGGAGCATAAGCTCAAAAAAGATTTGCAGACTTGGGTGTTGCCCGTTGTTCTCAATGTTCGCAAGGTAGCGAGGGGAAATAAACATTTCGTCGCCTACTTTCTTGCGGCTCTCCTTGCATCCCTCACGCGCTGCCTTTATCGCTGCCCCAAAAGCCTTAAAGTCGTATCGTGGTACTGGTCTTTTTGCCATAGTTATTCACCCTATTACATTTTACTGTTCCCCTTTCTTCTTGGATATGTCTACGTAGTTCTATCAGTTAGCCAAAATAATTCATATATATATATGTTGACAACAAGCTGCTTTTGTATATAATATTATATAAAAGGGGGGGAATGTTTATGTTACATAGCATGCGTATTCGATAAGCATTGAAATCAAAAAAGATTTTTCCCATTTTCAATATGGGCTTTTTTGTCATGCTTATTTTGCGTATGCTATACAACAAAACTAACGACGTATAGACATAGTATAAAAACTATGCCTTAATTTTGTTGTAGTATTATATGTATAAATGCAGGTCAATGCTCATGTTGAGAATTGACCTGCATTTTTTTGCGCAAAAGGAGAAATATTATGCTTGAAAAATATTGGATAAAATGTCCAATTTGTAACGGAAAGACGAGGGTTCAAGTATTTTATAATACGGTATTAAGAAATTTTCCTCTTTTCTGCCCTAAATGTAAATTAACGCATATCGTTGATGTTGAAAAACTAGAAATCATAATCAAAAACTCTGAAAAACAAACTTTTTAATTTTGAAAAGGAAGGATATTTAAATGAAACACTTACCTAAAAGTACACCTACGGAAATATTGAATGACCCATACGGATTTACTTACAAAGAAATGTCGGAAGTAATTGGAGAGGATAAAGCAAGAGCCTTATATACGGAATTGTATAAACAGCCATTTCACAAAGAAAATCTATCAATATCAACAAAAAAAGTCTATAAAAGTAGCGATACTGAAAAGTATGTTTATGAATTGAAAGATAACAGGTATATTGAAACGGTTTTTATTAAACGGCGAGATGGTGGGACTGTTTGCGTAAGTACGCAAGTTGGTTGTTCTGTTGGCTGTATTTTTTGTGAGTCCGGACGCAATGGTTTTGTTCGTAATCTAACACCGTCTGAAATTGTGCAGCAGGTTGTATTGATACGTCAAAAAGTAAATCGTATCGTTTTTATGGGAATGGGAGAACCTTTATTCAATTACGACAACTTGATTGCAGCAATCCATATTCTTCGAGATAGAAATGGACTTAACTTTCCAACCGACGGCATTACCGTATCAACAGTTGGTCCAGTTAATCAATTAAAAAAATTGCGCGAAGAACATCTAAAAATTCAGTTGACAATATCTTTACATGCAGCAACACAGGCTGCGAGAAACTGTATCATTCCTCATATGCACATGTACGCTATTGAAGATGTTGTTAAGCAAGCATTGTCCTATTCTCAAAGGCATAATCGAAAAGTGGTATTTGCGTATTTGCTTTTACCAGGTATAAATGACCGTTCCTCAGATATAAGGCAACTTGCAAAATGGTTTAAGGGCAAAAATGTTATGATTAACGTGCTGCAATACAACCCGACGAGTAATTCAAAAATTAGAGCACCACAAAAACAAGAAATGGTTGCGTTCAAACATCAATTAGAGCAAACAGGACTTGAAGTTACCATGAGAGTTTCTCATGGTAGAGAGATTAAAGCAGCTTGTGGACAGTTAGCTAATACATATAATAAAGCCAAAAAACAACAGAAATAATTTAATTAAAAGAGCCAGACGCACAGACGCAGAGCCGATAATATGCAGTTTGAAATACTGCTGTTATCGGCTCTTTTTTGATTTTAATTTGTGCCCCTAATAACCATATTGGAGCAAAATCAGAACTGTTGCTTGTCGTTCTTTGATTTCCGCAGCAGCTTTGAAAAATCAAAGCCGCCGTTTCTTTTTATCTTCTAATGAAATGACGCGGTATCACTGTTGAAATCGGCGGCTAAAGGAGGTAGCCGCCATGAAGCAAAAAGCATATCGACAAAATCCGACAGTTATTGACTTATCAAAAAAAGCCCGCCCACCACCGGGGGAAACTACGCTTATATATATGAACTATCTAATCATCTGGATACTGCTTACAATGCCTATGCGCCCGTCCGGGCTTTTCGGACGGGCGCATTTTGTACGTTCAAAAAATTTTTGAAGAAATTTCAAAAAATCTTCGGCGTTTTTGAAAAACGCCGTATTGCCCCGCGAAAAGGGGGGAAGCACCACCAACTTTCAATGAGGAGGTGAGAATGTGGAACCTAATAGCAGGGAATTTTATAAGCAATGTTCTTTTCAGAAGTATTGCAATGCGGTACTGCACAACGAAGCGTGCGACGCTCATAGAGAGCTTCGTACACATATCCTATAAAAAATTTGCAGGAAATCGCTCTATCGTAGAACGATTAAGAGATTATGAATATTAAAGTAATGGATCCGGATACTGCACCAAGGTATAAAAAGTATATTCCATATTGGGCATAATTTAAGTTTCGCTAAGTTTCACTTATATAGGTGTTTGAGAAAAATTTAATAGAAAAAACATGAAAAAAGCACTGAAAACCGTTGGATTATTGGTTTTACAGTGCGTTTTCTTTTGCCAAAGGAAAAAAAGCAGTGAATTTAAGTTTTGCTAAGTTTCACTGAGTTCTGATTTTGCAGAGCGCCATTGTTTCTTAGGTTCAAACTTTCCGCAATCATCACAGGTATACGGCCAGTTGATTTTCCATTCAAAATACTCATCTCTGGTAATCTCACCGGATTTCAGTTCATCCATCCGAACTACCCATTCTTTCAGAAAATCATTCAGAACCCCATAATCAAACCACATACAGACAGGAGCATGGGCAGGCCAGCTATCATTGTCATGGTAGTAAACGGAAGTGTCAGCTACTTCATTGCATTTTTCACCGGGAAATTTCCGAGGGAGAAACAGATGCAATGCAGATGGATTAAATTCATCCAGCCAGAAAAGCAGTTCCATCATTTCGGAAGCGTCACGTCCAGCGGTATCATAGAGGGTATAAGGATTGACATCAAGAGCCTTAGCCATTTTATCAACCAGATCTTTTTTTGGAACACGAACGCCTTTTTCATATTGTACAATTCTATGCTGATCGGTCAGTCCGATCTTCTCTGACAGTTCTTTTTGTGTCATTTTCCGGAATGTCCGGATTTTTTTTAGTTTCAGATTAAAATTCATAAAGTCACCTCTGCATTAGTCCTGATAAACATCCGTTAAAGATAGTGAAATCAAGAAATGAATAACTATTTGTCCATATTATAACACAAGTTGGCAGAAAATCAATAAAAAAGAGTACAAAAAAGAACCTAAAACGTATGAAGTGCTATTGACATTAGCAGTAACGGGGGATATAATGGCATTAAATCGAAATAGGTACAAAAATGTATACCTATAAAACTTTTGATTATTGAACCTTGAAAATTGAATGAGCTGTATGGGTGCCTTTCGGGGCTTAAAGGTAACACAGGATTCCACCGCTGTATCAGAGAGTAGTATGTGGAAACCGAAGATACTCCGGCAACGGCTGGTATGCTTGAGAAGAAGCTGCCAGTATTCAGAAAGATTACTGATAGAGGTCAATTGTAACGTTGACACCGCCATATACAAATGGAAGCCAACACGCCGAACAGAATGGAAAATCATCGTAAGAAGTCCAAACAAAAAGTATATGTACTGACAACGGGCATAACCGCTGTCTGGGAGGTGATGCAGAAGAATACGGAGGAAAGGAGGTATGTGCATCATGAGAAAAACAACAGAGTATAAGGCTGAGAATCGTCTGACGGTAGATATTGAAGGATTAATGGCAATGTTATCCTGCGGAGAAGTAACTGCAAAGAAAATTGCAGATTATGCAGAAGCAAGAGTGATTATTGGAAGACGTGTTCTTTATAACGTGGATAAGATAAAAAGATATCTTGATGCAATGGCAGTGTAATGAAAGATGAGAAGATAAAATATAACAACTTTCCTTCGGAATGAAAAGTAAAAAAGGGAAAATATTCCTGTAAAACAGGCAAATAAAAATTAGCATTTGGCAGGAATTTACCCTTGGAAATCATAAAATATTATGTTAATCTGTGAGCAGATATCAGACAGTAAATGACTGATACCGACAGGACAAAAATCATTCCGAATAACGAAAAATGAAGTGAAAGGAATGATTGATATGGCAAGAAAAGATAATAAAGGCAGAAATTTAAAAACAGGTGAATACCAGCGCCCGGATGGACGTTATGAGTATCGCTACAAGGATGAAATTACCGGAAAGCGTAATTCGGTTTATGCAGCTGATCTGGCGAGTCTGCGAGAAATGGAAAAGAAGATCAATAAGGATATGGATGATCTGCTTATTACAGACGCATCAGTTAAGAAGCTGACTGTAAATACTTTGTTTGAGCGATACATGGCAACAAAGAATATCAAGGAAAGAACGAAAAAGAATTATATCCGTATGTGGGACTATCGGATACGAAATACTTTGGGAAATATTCGTGTTGTAGATTTTAAGACATCTCACGTAAGGACGTTCTTTTCAGCATTGTCAGATGAAGGACTGGCACACAGCACGATCAAAGGTCTTTATGGCTTATTGAATCCCAGTTTTGAACTGGCAGTGGAAGACGGGATTATCCGTAAGAATCCGGTAACTGGAACACTTGGAGATTATGGGGCTCCGGCAAAAGAGAAAGAAGCACTGACACTGGAACAGCAGGAAAAACTTCTGAAGTTTGTTGAACAGAGTAATGTGTATAAGCCTCATCTTCCAATGATGCAGGTTATGTTTGGGGCTTGCCTGAGAGTGAGTGAAACCATCGGCTTAACCTGGTCAGATGTGGATATGAAGAATCGGGAGATCCATGTAGGTGGACAGCTTGTATATTATGAAGGTGATGAAGGATATTGTTTTCATGATTCAGAAACCAAAACGGATGCAGGAATCAGAGACATTCCTATGACACAGATGGTATATGATGCGTTCCGTAAACAGAGAGAGATGAACTTGATGCTTGGTTTGCAGAGTAATGTAGAGATCGGTGGACGCAGTGGATTCATCTTCAATACAAAGCATGGACGTCCGATTATGCCAGCGGGAGTGAACAGCTTTCTGAAAAATATTGTCAATGCCTATAATAAGAAAGAAAGCAAACTGGCAGAAGGAGAGAAGCGAGAGCCGGAGCTGATGCTGCCTATTTCATCGCATACCCTTCGTCATACGGGATGTACCAGATTGGGTGAGAACAATGTCAATCCTAAAGTTATGCAGTATGTCATGGGCCATTCGGATGCACAGATCACAATGAATGTCTACAATCATATTGCAGAGAAGTCTCATGTGGAGAACGAGATGTCTAAAATGAACCTGCCAGAAACCGTACCTGCTGTGGTATAAACCAGAAGTCGTTGTCGTAAAATGTGGTAAGAAAATCAGACGAATATATTTTTCCAAGAATTTGTGGTAAAAATGTGGTCAAATCAAGAAAATCGAGTGCGAAAGTAAGCGAAAAATCCCTGTGAAGCTCGTAAAATCAAGGCTTCACAAATTCTTCACAAAAAAATTAGCACTCACCCCTTGACAGTGCTAATAAAAAGGTATATAACATAGCCAAGAACAAAGGAAGGGAACCTGTCTCTTATACACATCTCCGAGCCCACGAGACTGCAGCTAA
>ENA-OZXP01000158-OZXP01000158.1-human-gut-metagenome-genome-assembly--contig:-NODE-158-length-14169-cov-4.301332_pt1 | contig 14169 bp, 15 predicted proteins | sample MGYA00243546_ERZ654105 | MGnify/ENA primary metagenome ERZ654105 (study PRJEB26926, sample SAMN06165055) | human gut metagenome | biome: ENVO:00009003; feature: ENVO:2100002; material: ENVO:00002003... | reverse complement strand
AGGGTAGACAATCGGACCAAAGTGTGGTAGAATATAGTCAACAAATAAGAAAGGAAGTAATAGTATGAAAATTCTTTACATTGATACCGACATGGGGTATCCGAAAACCTATTATGCTGATGAGGTCGCAAAAATCGACCCTCGTGTGGACGCCCTGGCGAGAACAACTATCGACCTCACCTACAAGCTGAACTACAACGTAACAAACCTCAACGAATGCATCGCAGAAGTGATTGAAAAAGCGCAAGACCTGGTGGAGAGTATCGACCTTGAAGAGCTTTACAACATCATGAGGATGAGCTTTCACGAACACAGGCAGTGGGTGATGGACCTTGAACTCAAAAAAGAAATGGCAAGAGACCAGCTCCGCAGGGTATATCTTCTTATCATTAAAATCTGGACACAGGAAGGAGTAATCAAAAAATGTTGAAAACATGTGAAAAAATCAACGAACTGGTGAAAGAGCTCGAAGCTATCGACCTCAAAAAAATGGGAGGATGTAAAAAACTGGTGCTTCAAGGATACCTCCACACTCTCCAGCTCGCAATTGAAAAAACTTCAGAAAAAATGAGAGAAGAGGGTTGACACCCTCTTCTTTTTATGATATAATGTCGATAAGAAGAACAGGAAGTCAAAATTTCTTCTACATTATAAAAGGAGGTATGAAAAAATTGATTGACCTTGAAAAACTGAAACCCATTTTGGAGCCGCTTTTGACAGGGGACGATGCCGCCGAAATCATCGCCGCAATCACCGCTTTGGACGAAGAAGTCCCGACGCAGACAGCCATCGATGAGCTGAATGCTTCTTGGAACCAGAAATTCCGCGACTGCTTTTTCGGCAAGAATCAGGCAGCAGACCCTGAACCTGAAGAGGCCCCCGAACCCGAACCGGAAGAGAAAACCCGGTATGAAGATTTGTTTAAGGAGGAATAATAAATGCCGAATAGAATCGCAGTAAGCCGGCTAAATGCCAGCACAATGGACATTCTGAACGTAATCCGACAGAATGCCAGCCAGGAATACCAGGACCGGGTACCCGAAGTAACCAAAGCAACAGATATTCCGCGCGTCGGAGAAGTTTTGTATGGTTACCCGGCATTGGCAAATCAATTTATTTCCGCACTGGTGAACAGAATCGCAGCAGTGCGAGTAAAATCCGCAACTTTCAACAACCCCTATGCTGACCTGAAGAAGGGTTTTTTGGAATTTGGCGAAACAATTGAAGAAGTTTTTGTTCAGATTGCAAAAGCCCGCGTTTTCTCATATGAGAAGGCCGAGGCACGCGAACTGAAGCGAACAATGCCTGACGTACGCACCGCCCTTCACGCCATGAACTGGAACGTACAGTATCCGGTAACCGTGACGGAAACTGACTTGCAGAAGGCTTTTTTGTCAATGGACGGGGTGCAAGACCTCATTTCTCGCATCGTTGATGCCATCTATCAGGCGGCAAACTACGATGAATTTTTGCTGTTCAAGTATCTCATTATCAAGAGCTACGCAGCCGGAAAAATCACAGCTATCAAAATTTCCGATACAGATATTAAGGACGCAGCCGTCAATTTCCGCACAGCATCTAACAACCTCACTTTCATGAGCAATCGCTATAACGCGGCCAAGGTTCAGACCGTAACGCCGAAATCTGACCAAGTAATTTTCATGGACAGCAAATATAACGCTGAGTATGATGTAAATATTTTGGCGGCGGCATTCAACATGGACCGCGCCGACTTTATGGGCAGGTTGTATCTGATTGACGACTTTTCAACATTCGACAACGACCGATTTGACGCAATCCGCGCTGAATCTGATATGATTGACGAAGTCACAGCAGACGACCTGAACAAAATGAAGAGTGTTAGAGCAATTTTGCTTGACAAAGAATGGTTCCAGGTATATGACAACGCGGCACGGTTCACTGAAAAATTCGTAGCAGCAGGAGACTATTGGAACTATTTCTTCAGAGTTCAGAAAACCATTTCATGGTCGCCGTTCTCCAATGCCATCGCTTTCCAGACAAACGAAGTCGAGCCGGCCGCTACACTCACCGGAGTTGTAACTGGCGTTGAAAAGGGAGACAAAATCACAGTCTTTACGGTTGAAATCAAAGACCCGTCACAGCCGGTCAATTTCGTACAGACTGAAGCAGCTACCGAGGCAGGCATCGCGATTCATAAATACGGTGCTATTATCATGCCGGACGGAAGCACCGAAACCCTGGAGCTTATCGCTCAGGACGGCACGAAGTACACCGCATCCGCGCCGATTACACCGGCCACCGCAATCGGTGCAACCCTGACTTTCTCCAAAGCAGCCGCAAAAACCAGAAGCCGCAAGGCTTAACCCCAAAGGGGCGGGACTCCCCGCCCCTTATTCTTATATAAGGAGGTAATAAAAAATGCGAAAAGAAGACCGTCAGCTGCTTGTGCAAAATAGCGAAATTTACCGCTATTACAAAGAACGTTTGGTAAATCTTGCACTAAGTCAGTTTGAGTGGCACGGCTTGCCGGACACTTGTGACCGGCTGTACTTCGAAAGCACCTTACTTTTCAGCGGTAAAGCTGCTTTTGTCAAGCCCGAGGGTACAGATTTTTGGCTTTCGGTCGACTATCTGCAGACTGGAAATTTTGATGTTTACGGCTACCCGACAGAAATTCGAGGAATTGGTTATAATGCACGAAATATCATCACGAACGAGTGGATGATTTTGTACGATAATATGACAAAATCATCACTACTTCCGAAAATTGATTTGTACGCAAGGCTTTTGTGGGAAGTGCACAATACTTTCAGGTCAAATTTACAGCACCAAATCACCCCGTACGTGGTGGCGACAAGCAGAAATCAGGCATTGACTTTCCGAAATTTCTTTAATAGAATGTTGGGATTCCAACCCGTCATCGAGGTGAAAAACACCGAAGACTTGGAAACCGCTATAAAAACCATTGATTTACGAGTTGATTTTAAGGGTAAGGAATTTTTGGAAACCCTTCAGACCGTGTGGCGCGAGGCCTTGAGCATGTTGGGTATTTCGTCACAGTCCACAAAAAAAGAAAGACTCCTGGACGGGGATATCGCCATGGCCAGACAGGCAGATATTTTGTCGCTGAACAGCCGGTTGTTAAATCGAGTCGACTTCTGCAACAAGATGAACCGGAAATATGGACTTGAGCTCAGTGTGAATTTAAGTTCACAAGATTATGACTTTACCCCTTATGGCCAGCACGACCTGGACACAATGGGTAGGGAGGAGGAAGAGGAATAATGGCAAAATATACGATTTCCATTATGGACAAACTGCTTGAATCAGGGCAGGATATCACGGATATTCCCACCCTCACAGAACTGTCAAAAAATGTGATTTTCGGACAGGAACTCTCTGTCGTTGAGGAGCAATATCGTGATAGATTTGCTTTGGGCTTTGCCCTGGAGTTTCTGTACGATGAAATCGCGCTGGAAACATGGCCAGCCTGGCGGCTTGCCCTCGCGCACAAGATGTACGACAATGCCGAGCTGATTAACTGGACTTTCCAAAATTTGGATAAGAGCGTCTTTGCAAAATATCACGTCACCGAAACGGAGGACCATAACACCAGTTTGGGCAATCTGACGGAAAACAGAACCTCAAAAGATACAAAATCTGGTACATCTTCCGATACAGAAAAAGTCACTTCCACAGGAGAGCAGACCACAAATCAGACCATGTCTGGCACGACCGATGGTACAGATTCTTCTACCGACACTACGAAAGACAAAACGACATTCAATCGGGAGTCGACGGTAAGTGGAACGACTGAATCGGCAGATACCGGGACCATCAAAGATTCTGGAACCCGGACAACCACCAGCACCGATTCTGGTACTGATACAGTGGCAAAAACCGGAACCACAGACACATCTGTCGATAGTACAAACACCCAGACGAGGGACACATCTTCTGAGGTGACCCACGACACGACGGACAGTCGAAATTCAACCACAAAAAATACCGGCACGCAAAAAAATTCGGAAACGTCCAATGATTCTGCCACTACAGAAAAGACTGCTACCCAGAATCAGATTCAAGGCTCATCCGACACTCCTCAAAATGGCTTGACGGGTGTGGAAGAACTGAAATATCTCTCTTCTGCACAAAAAAGCGACACCGACGCAACGGAAAATATGACAGAATCACGAAACGGAAGCAGAGACAGCACACGGACCGATGACCTGACACAGACCACGACGGATACGACATCTCGCACCGGTACCGATACTACTACCGATTCTGGTACTGTGACGGATAAGCTGACGAGAACGGATGGCACTGACACGACCGAGGACACGACAACCACATACGGTAAAAAGACTGTGTCTGAGGAAGATTCTGACAGCACCCGCACTCTGGATACTCAGACGAGTACGACTGAAACTAAAACCCAGACTGACACGGGGACTGACACCCGCGATGTGACATCCGAGAGAACGGGGACGAGCCATTCTGAAAGTGAACAGAATATGAACGGAAACATGACTTCCGACCAGACCCAGGACCGCACGCTGTCTCATGAAAATTCCGAAACCATCGATGGTACAGAGGAGAAGACATCGACGGATGACCGCACCGACTCTGGCACATCGAAGACAGAAAGCTATGAACTCTCTTACGAGATGGTCATGATGTCCAAATCGTACCTGGAAAAAATCTGGAGACTTTTCGATGACATCTTCTTCGGTCTTTTGTAACAAAAAGGAGGTAATTTTTATGGATTTTAACCAATTTTTGGATATGACCCAGCCGGTGATTCCTCAGACTTTTGAGGAGTGTCTCACATATGAGATGCAAGTCATCTGGCTGTATAAGAAAATCGAGGAAATCGAAGCGGGCGGTGGTGACCCTGAAGCCATCGCAGAAATCAATCGAAAAATCGAAGATTTGCAGCGACAAATCAACGAAATCCCGGAGGGACCCCCGGGACCTAAGGGAGACAAGGGAGACACCGGCGACCGAGGACCGGAAGGGCCGCAAGGCCCCGAAGGCCCCGAAGGACCTCAGGGGCCGGAAGGACCTCAGGGACCGGAAGGCCCGCAGGGTCCTAAGGGTCTTAAAGGTGACCAGGGTGAAAAAGGTGAGAAAGGTGACAGAGGTCCGGAAGGACCTCAGGGGCCGCAGGGTATCCCCGGCACTGGCGCAGCAACCATCACGGTTGGCTCAACATCCACTGGTGAACCCGGTACAGATGCGACAGTGACGAACTCCGGCACAGAGTCCGAGGTCATCCTTGATTTTGTAATCCCGCGCGGTGCACAGGGTCCGCAGGGACCTGCTGGTGAACAGGGTGAAAAAGGTGACCCTGGTGAGCAGGGACCGGCCGGAGCAGACGGTGCACAAGGTCCCGCAGGAGCAAAGGGTGACCCTGGTCCGCAGGGTGACCCGGGCACACCGGGAGCTGCTGCCACAATTCAGGTTGGAACCGTCACCACGGGAGAGCCTGGAACCCAGGCAAGCGTCACAAATTCCGGCACAGAGTCAGCTGCGGTATTTGATTTCACAATCCCACGCGGTGACCCGGGCACAGGTGGCGGAGGCGGGAGTGGTAATACCCAGATTTTGAAAATAAAATCGAACACTATCTTAAAATCACCCGGCACCATTCAGATTGTAACACTGCCAGATAATTTATCTGTTTCTAAAGAAACATTATCGACAATAACCATCATCTTCGACTTATATGTTGTTTTACCTAAAATCTCGGGTAGACTTATAAAAGATATCGATGTTGTGGTTAATTTGAATGCTGGTTCTAAACAATATTTTGGAGTCAGTTTGGTAATGCGAATGACTGTCGATGGAAAAACATTAGAGATGCAAATGGGGACAGTTCCCACGAGTGTTATTAACCGTAACAACCAAACCATTGACTTAATCATCCCAGATGTTAGAGTAAAAGCCACTGTTACAGGTTGGGAAATTTTGGGTGAAACACCCACAGCATTAGACATTTCACCCACAGAATATCTTGTTTAAGGAGGTACTCTATTATGGATAAAAATTGTTTCTGGTGGGGTGCCCAGCTGGTCATCCCCTCAACTTTTCAGCAGTGCCTCAGCTATGAGAAGCAAGTGCTCTGGCTTTACAAGCATATCTCTGACCTGGAGGCAAAAGTCTCCGAGCTGGAGGCAACAATCGCAGAACTTCAGGCGAAAATCGCCCAGCTTGAAGGTCAGCAATAAAAAAGAAACCCCACCGAATCGGTGGGGTTTTCTTATACGAAAAATCTATAGATTAGATTTTTTACTGATATATCAGAAAAGCGCACACACCCCCGCGCGAATTTGTCGCGCAAGGTCATAAAGATGGCACCGGTACGGAAAAGCGGGGCATTGTCCAGACCATCCACAGTCAAAGCGTAGACAGTAGGACAGGTTTCATCCACTGACCTATTCAGATAGAAAAAACCGTTATCATATCTGCGCACACCATAGGACCCGCTTCGGTCCTGAAGTGTAGCGATGTAGACCGACCGGCCCCACTCTTTTTCAGGTTTGCTGATGCATGAGTAGTCATCATTCAACCAGGAGTTATCTGTCACAGAGTGGACCACATCGCAAGACCCGAAAGCCCGGATATATCCGAGCTCTTTCTGACGCTCAGATATGAGCTCATTTGTAAATCTCTGGATGACCACGCCGTCCCCACGGTAAAATTTTGTATCAGGGCGGATTGCTTGGACACATCCCCACGCCACGAAGTACGGGTTGGTGATGCTGATGGAGTTGGAGCACATAATCAAAGGTACTTCACGGACGCCCTTATCACCACCACGGCAGACAGAGCCCAGAATAAAGACCAGCTTTTCTATTTCTTTGGGTTGATATGTGGAACTTTGGAACTCATCAAGGAAAAGCACATCAAGGTCTACAAAAGCGGAAGAGTAATCTTTCAGCTTTTCACCAGCGTTAATCGCTAACACCATACCCAGCTTGCGCTTCTCCACATGTTCCTTTCCGTCGTCCCCTTTTGTTTTTCTGATTAGATACATATCAGAAAAATATTTGGTTTTACTCACTTTTTCCACCAGTTTCCATTCCGGATAGTGGTCACGGAGTGACGCCCCAAAAACACCATTAGCGATAGACCCCAGAGAGGTCTGGGTTTTGCAAAGCAGGCCAATCTGGGCATCGCCCATAAAATGCCAGTGTTCAAAAAAATCCGTAAGAGTAAACGTTTTGCCACCGCCACGGTTGGAGATACCGGCAAAAATTCCAGGAGTCAATCCGTTTTTATCCTTCATATTGAGGAGTTTCGTTGGGTTCCAAAAATCGGGGTGCCAGGTCATAGCCTGGCACGCCTCTCTTAACGTCATTTTTGCCATAGGTTTTACCCCCTTTTAGAGAGTATCGCCGTTTTTTACAAACATCCCGGCATCGAAAATCGCCTCTACCTGGGATGCGATGACCTCCGGGACACCGAAGACATGCATGTCCTGGGTTTTGATGTACGTTTGTGCGTCACCCATGGACGTATCCCAAGCAGGCAGCTTTGTGGGGTCTTGGCTACCTTGCATAAAGTAGCACACCCATGGCAAGTCATACCTGCGGGAGTTGTAGCCATAGAGGCTGAAATATTCATCATATCGGCGCATGATTTCCGGGCGGAGCTGTTGCTTGATGAACATCATGGTCATGGGTGTGAAACCCTGGTCCTGATGGAAACATCCGCCGTCATCCAAAGCTGACGGATGGTAGTTTGACTGAACGAAAGCCTGGCGGGCCTTTGTCCACGGTCCAAAAGTCTCGGTTCCTTTCGGCACATCTGCTCCTCTGAGTCCAGGTTCTTTACCGCTTCCGGTAATCAAAGACCCACCACCACCGAAAAGTGAATTATAAGCCAGACCAGCATCAGCTTTTGAGGCTGTGGATGTGATAAATCCACCAGAAGACGGGGGAGACATGAGCACGCCGTTGGCACCCAGCGGTTTTTGATTGAGGAAACCACCAGCACTGATAGCCTGACTACCTACAGAGAGAGCTGTTTTGATAAAATCCGACGCGATATTCACACCAGCTCCGATATCTGACGCATTAAAAGCAGCCAAACCGCCCTGGACTGAGGTCATCTCAGCCGCAGCTGACATGTATTTATTGGACAAAAATGTCAGATAGGAGTCCGTTGCAAACGGCATCTGGGTAGCCGGGGGTGAGTCCAGTCGTTCCGAATAATTGTTGAACTCAAACGTATTACCCATTTGGTCCGGTTTTTCTTTCAGGGTTTGGTCATATGATTTCGGGATGATGGTGCGGTACGGGGCATTATCACCGATTACCCGATAGATAAAGCGGGCCGTCGGGTTTGCTTTTCCTTCGTATCCGTCACCGAAAAGTTCCCATTTGTACTCTTTTTCTACACCAGCCACAGTACGGCACCGGAGATAGTTGTAGGGGTAGAGAGCCAGCTTTTTGTTCACCCACTGACTGGCGTCAGGATAGGGTACATCGATTTCAGGCAGCCAGCTGTTATCGGTTCTCAAATCATTGAGCATGTCCTTCACATCCCCACGGCCCATGACATAGAAGCCGATTAGCGATGAGGTCAGCCCGTTGAACTCCAGCCAATCGAAAATATCCTGGACGGGTTTGTCTTTCAGGTTCAGGTCATTTTCCTCAGAGTCTCTGATAAAAATGGTGTATGAGCGTCGGATATATCCAGTATATCCAGCATCCGGCAAATCCTGGAAAAAGTAGTCTGAGTGCTGGCTTACAGTTCCGTCAGGATTGATTACCATTGAGAAATTCTTCAGAAAATCGGGATAGGTGCTAATCTGTGATGAGTTGAAAGTTGCAATTTGCAAGACCAGAGTAGGCAAACGAGTTGTTCCACCCCTTACGATTGTATTGCCTGTGCTTGTTCCAGGGTCTTCTCCCTCCTGCCATGTGGACCGGTCCAGGAGTTCCTGGTTTACAGGCAAATCCTCCGCTGTGAAAAGTTCCAACGTGTTTTCGGTCATCTTCCACGGATTCGCATCAGACTCCTGTTTCCCCTTCTGGTTCAGATGTTGCCGCAAAATTCCGCACTTGTCATACTGGAGCTTAAACATGAAAGACTGGAACCAATCGACAGCATAGGAAATTTCCGTTGTCACATTGTTGATGTAATTATAGTCCACAATCCGAGCATAAAAAGTAATATTTTCGAAAGCCGGATTTGTGAAAGAGATATAGTTACACTGGCTTACCGTACTCGTTGGCCATTCCATTTTGATAGTCCCTGTGCGGCGCACATATGTGACATCCTCCAGAGATACCACTTTGCGGGCTGCAAAATATGCTTTTTGGCTTGTCTCAGATGAAAAAGCAATCTGCTCCCCGTCTGATATAGCTACATCTCTATACAGAGTTACGCTTGATGAGGGTTGAATAATCATAATATTACCTCCTTTTTGAAAATAGCCCCGGTTGCCCGGGGCATTTTTTTTGTTACATAAGTTCGTTGACGCGGTCCTGAACAGCTTCGTAATCGTATCCAGCAGCGGTGAGTCGGTCTTTTCGTTCCTGACCATTCCCCCACAACCCCTTGATGACCTCGCGCGCGATTTCGTCAACTGACTTTTTAGGCGGTTCGGTAGGTGTAGGCGCTGCAAGTGATTTTGAAATAAAAGCGTCAAACCCGGCTGCCTGAACTTTCTTCAACATTGCGTCAGCATTAGCCTTCTGGCTGTATGCCCCAACCTGCACACGGTACAAACTGTCATGTTTAACAAACGCGTCAAAACCGGCTGCCTTAACTTTCTTCAACATGTTATCCGCATTTTCTTTCTTGCTGTACGCGCCAACCTGAACATGGTAAAGTGTGCCTGTAGGTACTGTATACCCTCCCAAACGATTTGTTACGGTAATGGCAAGCTCTCCCATTCGGTTATACATCCAGTCGCCCGGGCAAGCTTTGGCGGCAAACCAACGGTGAACCGTCAAAACCATTTCATCAGATTTAGGGGTGTATGAAAGTGTTTTTGTCATATCCCCAAACCACAAAAGCTTCTTCTTCCCATATCTGCGGCAAATGTCTTCGCACAAGTCAACAAGCTTATTATAACATTTGTCGGTAAACGCATAGGGATGAGTAGTATCAGAGGCACATTCAATCGTGATTGCTCTTTGGTCATTCGCGTTTGATGAGCTGCACCAGCTGCGGTTCGATTCGTCTACAATCAGTGCAACATCTCCGTCTTTGCCAATGCCGTAGTTACAAGATGCTTCGCGTCCTGCGGGAAAACAATTTGCAATTCCCAACGCTGAAAGTTGTCCAACCACACAATGCGGGGTGATTCTGTCCACGGCATGCGTTCTCTTGCCTGAATGGTTCGGTGATAGTTTCGTTACTGTAACCAGACTCGAATTACTCATTTTTTTGAACCCTCCTTGTTATATTTTACGGTTGATACTCCGATGAGCGCACCGATGAGCGTTCCAACCGCAGAAATAGTTGTTACAACTGCTGTCACTGTTTCCCCGTCACAGATATTCCACAACGGCAAAACGCAACCAACAAATGTTCCCACGGCGGGCAAGCAGATTAGCGCTACCCATTTAAGGATATTGTATACTTTGTCATTCAACATATTTTTTAACCTCCTTTTATTATAGTATAGCATAGGTCTTGGCATATGTCAAGACCTATTTGCCAAGTCGCTGACTCTTTTGCTCAGACACTGAACCTGACCCTCCAAAATAAAAGTCCGCTCGACTACCTGATTATGCTTTTCTACCCTCTCACTGAGCTGCCGGATTCTTTCATCCTGGAGCTGATTGTGAGTTTCCAGCTGCTGGGTGATGTCAGCCTGCTGTTTGGTCAGCTGGTTTTTTGTGTCCTGGCGGCTTTTTCTGTTTCCACAGATTACCGTGGCCAGTGTGCCTGCAAGAGTCAACCCCGATGTGATGAGGGCGACCCAAATCTCAGTCATTTTACCACCTCCTCACACCATGGCAACGCCAATCTTTCCGAGATATCCAATATCTGAGGTCGGCTGGATTATTGTCCACTCTCCAAAATCGGATTTAGCACCAGCTCCTACAAACATGCTGATATTGTGATAGATGTCTTCCCATGCTCTGGCGTGTATTAGTGTATCACTTTGAGCCTTCACACCCACCCGCAAAACCCCATAACAATACGCTTGTGGTAGTGTGGTGTCTTTAGTGTATAGTCCAACCATAAAGGGGAGTGTGGTTGAAATGTCGACCTCCCACTTTTTTGTCCGTGGATTGTAAACAGGTGTGCCTGCTGTTGTTACCGTTTCTACTCTTAAAATAGGGTTAGATTCTCCGCCTATTCGATAAAATCGCAGCTGTTCCTGGGTTGAACCGTCTTTTGTAATCACACTGCAATTCAGAACTTGTGATGCTGGGTCCTCGCTACCACTTCCAGGCTCCCTAAATTGAGTTCTATCCGCAGAAATATAAAAAGTCTGTGCCCCTTCACCTACAGCCCCACCCCCGCCGCCGGTGTTTTTGATGAGCTCCTCGATATGCTTTTTTGACCATTCTCTCATAGGTCCACCTCCTAAAATAAAAATAGATAGGACCCGTTGAGTCGGGGGGTCGTCCGTCTCGCCGTGGGACCATATTCCAGGTCACCCTCCACGGAACCGAGTTTCTCAGCGTGGTCCTATCCTTATTATGATTATAACACCACACCCGATGATTGTCAAGATGTTTTTATCTAAAAATAGCTGGTTCTTCAAAGTACTCATTCAGCTCTCCAGAGTCGATGAGTTCCAGGAAGCGCATATAGTCCTCAGCCTGCAAGGAAAATGCCGCAGGCTCCAGGACGATACCATAGCGGTCTTCGCTGATGTATTCGTTCCCGTCTCTGTCGCGCCAGATGGTGCGGGGCTGGTCTTCACAGTAGTGGCTTGAAAGTTTACCTGATTCCTTCACATTCCATTCAACCTCCAGGGTGAAGTCGTCGGCCGTGGGGATTTTTTTGGCTGCACACTTTTTGGAGATACCCGCGATGGTTGCATGGACTTCTCCGTCTTCTTCCTCTGTGTAGACATATCTTTTAGCACCCAACGTTCTGAAAGTCGCCGCAATTCCTTCATCGTCAAAAAATCCAAGCTCCTTGTATACTCCTTTTTGGGTCTTCGGTCTGTACTTTTCCACATCAATGCCTAAAAGCTGAGCGGATTCTTCGCAGAGCTTCCAGATACCTGCGTTATAGGCATCAAACCATTGCTCGTCGTCTTCGGTGAAAAGACCCTTGATGGAGTCTGTATCGCAATAGACAACTTTTTTATCCAGATGTTCGATTGCGTCCCAAAGGTTGGAGCGTGCCCAGGCCGTGACCCAAACACCAATAGCATAGGTTGTGAAAGGAGATTTTCTCAGCTGTTGCTCAACTGATTGATGAAAATCTTCTTCTTTGGCTTCTCTCTTCTCCCACCCCAGAAGATAGGAGATGATATCAGAAACCACCTTTGTTACACACACCCCATAGATGCTGTTAATGAATTGTTTTGACTCATTGTAAAGACTTTCAGCCTCTTTAATACCTTTAAGACTTGTTTTGTATTCGTAGTAGTCCAGGATTGTCTCCACAAACTCCTTCGGAAGATGAGCCGCTTTGGCTTTCATCACTTTATGCACTGTAAGACTTTCGTGGCTATATACTGACAAAAAACGCTCAAAGTCGAGGTCCGTCATGGTCGTGCTCATCTTATCGCAAGCGTAAATTTTTCCGTTATCCAAGATTTCGCCCTCCAGCTCGGTAGTTTTAGATGATGACCAAAAAGTATTCTGAGTTTTTGTTTGCACCCCTTCAGCCGTAAAAATGATATAATAATGATGTGTTCTGTGGTTCTTGTCCTGCTTCCAGAGAAGCTGGATGTCTGAGTATGTGGTCTGCTCAAAAGATGAGACCGGAAAAGTTCTGGTACACATAACCGCTGGGTATGAACTGCGAAAATCCTTCATATGAAGATTTCGCATGGTTCTTCTTGCATATCTTGCGTTTGCATGAGTCCACCCGCCTGCGAAAGCGGCATGGAGTTCTTGATATTGTTCAAAGGTCATGTCCTGCGTAATTTTACCACACCGCTCGGACCATTCGGGATTTTGTTGTGCGATTTTCTCCATGCACACCAGCCGGACGCCGCCGGTCTGTGTCATGGGAATTGACCGGAGTGTGCCGTATTTCTTGCGATACCTGCGGAGACCGCAAATCATGGTCGCCACATCGTTGACACTATAGGCGATTTCCTCATCACTGAGTTTAGTGTAGGGTGTTCTGATTTCCTGATAAAAATCCTGCTCCTCTTCCAGTTTTTGGATTTCCAGCTTTTCATCCTTTCCCCAGGCCTTCAGACTTTTCTGCGTGAGGCAAAGCGTATCACACAAGAAAACCTCAACCCCATTAAAGAAAAATTTAACCCGCATGGGTTTTCTCATCTGACGTGCAAAAACTGAAGCATTCTCGTCGGCAAATTCAGCCTCGAAAATGTTGCGGAGGTGTTGAAATTCGAACCCCAAGTTATGGATGTAAAGACGGAGAACGATATCTGACTTTTTGATTGTTTTAAGAGTGTGTGTTCTGAGGGGTTCCTTCAGATTTGCGGGACGCCCAGCTGTAGCCAGCTTGACACAGTCGCTATAGTATGTGAGAAAGTCCTTGAAATCCTTCCAGGTTCTTCCCAGATATACAGGAATTGTATCAAGGTCAGCGAAATCTTCAACCGCACATTGCCAGACCCACATAATGCTAACAGGCTCGCACTTCTGATAAAAATCTGTCTTGATAGCCTTCTCCCAATTGTAAGCGTGAGCCACTCCGTCGGGTGTGCGATAACCGGCATTGGTTTCAATATCATAAGCCGTAAGATTTTGCGGCTCGTTCTTATAGTGTCTGCCATATTTTTCTCTACTGATTTTATACACATGTTCACCCAGATGGGTGAAGTCATTCAAAAAATGGATTGTCTTCATAAATCATCTCTCCTTAACTTATACTAACCCAACAAAAACCAAGGACAAAAAGGGCGGGAGCCCTTATGTCTCCATATTTCATCCCTTCATAAATCTCTCCTTTCTTTTCAGTATTCCGCTCGGTCGCATAGGCCGGGCGGGATTTTTTTTATTTGTCTGTAGCTTCTTCGCTTCTTCTTTTAATTTCAGCGTGATATTTGGACTGTCT
>ENA-OZXP01000142-OZXP01000142.1-human-gut-metagenome-genome-assembly--contig:-NODE-142-length-15074-cov-3.841001_pt1 | contig 15074 bp, 10 predicted proteins | sample MGYA00243546_ERZ654105 | MGnify/ENA primary metagenome ERZ654105 (study PRJEB26926, sample SAMN06165055) | human gut metagenome | biome: ENVO:00009003; feature: ENVO:2100002; material: ENVO:00002003... | reverse complement strand
GCCTTTTGCTTTCAAAATAATACTTTCTTTAACTTTTTGATATAAAAACAACTTTTTTCTATTCTTTTGATAAATAAATACTGGAAAGATTAACTTTATGTTCTTAAGAATATGTATATTTGCAGCGCAAAATCAAATACTGATACATTATGTGTGGAATAGTAGGCTATATAGGTCAAAGGAAAGCCTACCCCATTCTTATCAAGGGTCTGAAGCGGTTGGAGTACCGTGGATATGATAGTGCAGGGGTAGCATTAATCAGTGATAACCGACAGTTGAACGTGTACAAAGCGAAAGGTAAGGTTTCGGAACTTGAAACTTTCGTTGCTCAAAAAGATATTTCCGGTAACATTGGTATTGCACATACACGTTGGGCCACTCATGGAGAACCTTGTTCCGTCAATGCCCATCCCCATTATTCCTCTTCCGAACGCCTCGCCCTCATCCATAACGGCATTATTGAAAACTACGCCGTCCTTAAAGAAAAACTTCAAGCCAAAGGTTATGTATTTAAAAGCAGCACTGATACCGAGGTGCTTGTACAGCTCATTGAATACATTCAGGTGACAAACCATATTGACTTACTGACGGCGGTGCAACTTGCCTTGCAGGAAGTGATTGGGGCGTATGCCATTGCGGTGCTCGACAAGGACAATCCGGATGGGATAATCGCTGCACGCAAGAGCAGTCCGCTGGTGGTGGGCATCGGTGAAGGAGAGTTTTTCCTGGCTTCGGATGCTACGCCGATTGTGGAATACACGGATAAGGTGGTGTATCTGGAAGACGAAGAGATTGCCCTCATCCGTCGGGGAGAGAAGCTGAAGGTTGTTAACCTGAAGAATGTGGAATGTCCGCACGAGGTAAAGACGGTAGCGCTCAATTTCGGCCAGCTGGAGAAGGGCGGTTATCCGCACTTCATGCTGAAGGAAATCTTCGAACAGCCCGGCTGCATTCACGACTGCATGCGCGGGCGTATCAATGTGGAGGGTACGAACGTGGTTCTTTCTGCAGTGATTGATTATAAGGAACGTCTGCTGGCGGCCAAACGCTTCGTCATCGTGGCATGCGGTACGTCATGGCATGCCGCCCTCATCGGCAAGCATTTGATTGAAAGCTTCTGCCGTATTCCGGTGGAGGTGGAGTATGCCAGTGAGTTCCGTTACCGCGACCCGGTGATTGACAGCAACGATGTGGTGATTGCCATCTCGCAAAGCGGTGAAACGGCCGATACGCTGGCTGCCGTGGAGCTTGCCAGAAACCGTGGGGCATTTATATACGGCATCTGCAATGCCGTCGGTTCCAGCATTCCCCGTGCCACGCACACGGGTTCCTATATCCACGTGGGACCGGAAATAGGGGTGGCATCCACCAAAGCCTTCACCGGGCAGGTAACGGTGCTTACCATGCTGGCCCTGACACTTGCCAAAGAGAAAAAGACGATGGACGAAGGGCAATACCTGGCAATTGTCAAGGAATTGGGACATATCCCCGACAAGATGAAGGAGGTCTTGAAACTGAACGACCGTATAGCGGAACTTTCCAAGATATTCACCTATGCACACAACTTTATCTATCTGGGACGCGGATACAGTTATCCCGTAGCCTTGGAAGGCGCCTTGAAGTTGAAGGAGATTTCGTATATCCATGCCGAGGGCTATCCTGCCGCCGAAATGAAGCACGGCCCCATTGCCCTGGTGGATGCCGAAATGCCGGTAGTGGTCATTGCCACCCGGAATGGGCTTTATGAAAAGGTGCTGAGCAATATCCAGGAAATAAAGGCGCGTAAAGGCAGGGTTATCGCCATTGTGACAAAGGGAGATACGGTCATCAGTAAAATAGCCGACACTTGCATCGAGCTTCCCGAAACAATGGAGTGCCTTGATCCGTTAATAACTACGGTACCTCTGCAATTACTTGCCTATCACATTGCCGTGTGCAAGGGAATGGATGTGGACCAGCCGAGGAATCTTGCGAAGTCGGTGACTGTAGAATGAGGACATGTACAATTTACCATTTACAATGTACAATGGGGCTGCGCTTGGGAGGGGTAAATGTAAATGGTAATTGTATGCTATAATAAGGAAAAGAAAATTGTACACTTAAAATTGTACATTGTAAATGGTAAATTGTAAATAAATAGATGGAACAACTGAAGCATGAATGCGGCGTCGCCATGATACGCCTGCTGAAACCGCTGGAGTACTATGAAGAGAAGTACGGAACATGGATGTACGGACTCAACAAGCTCTATCTCCTGATGGAGAAACAACACAACCGTGGGCAGGAAGGTGCCGGACTGGCCTGCGTGAAACTGGAAGCCAGTCCCGGCGAGGAATATATGTTCCGTGAGCGTGCTCTCGGCTCGGGCGCCATTACCGAAATTTTCGGTACGGTGCAGGGTCACTTCAAGGACTTGACCAAGGAACAGCTGCACGATGCGGACTATGCCAAGCGTGTGCTGCCCTTTGCAGGGGAGGTCTATATGGGACACCTGCGTTACTCCACTACCGGAAAGTCCGGCATCTCGTACGTGCACCCGTTCCTCCGGAGAAACAACTGGCGTGCCAAGAATCTTGCCCTCTGCGGCAACTTCAACATGACGAATGTGGATGAAATCTTCGCACGCATTACCGCCATCGGCCAGCATCCGCGCAAATATGCCGATACCTACATCATGCTGGAGCAGTTGGGACATCGCCTCGACCGCGAAGTGGAGCGCCTCTTCAACCTTGCCGAAGCGGAAGGGCTGGCAGGCATGGACATCACCCGTTATATAGAAAACCACATCGACCTTGCCAACGTGCTGCGCACTTCGAGCAAGGAGTGGGACGGGGGATACGTGATGTGCGGACTTACCGGCAGCGGAGAGACTTTTGCCGTACGCGACCCATGGGGCATCCGTACAGCCTTCTGGTATCAGGACGACGAGATAGCGGTGCTTGCCAGCGAACGTCCCGTGATACAGACAGCCCTTAATGTTCCTGTCGAATCCATCAAGGAGCTGCAACCCGGACAAGCCATGTTTATCAACAAGGCCGGCAAGGTGCGCACCGTGCAAATCAACAAGCCGCGCGAGGTGAAACCTTGTTCCTTCGAGCGCATCTACTTCAGCCGGGGCAGTGATGTGGACATTTACCGGGAACGTAAACTGCTGGGTGAGAAACTCGTGCCCAACATATTGAAAGCCATCGACAACGATGTGGACCATACCGTCTTTTCCTTCATCCCCAATACGGCAGAAGTTGCTTTTTACGGAATGCTGCAAGGATTGGACGACTACCTCAACGAGGAGAAGGTACAGCAGATTGCCGCCCTGGGGCATAGTCCCAGCCACGACGAGTTGGAGCATATCTTGTCGCGGCGCATACGGAGCGAGAAAGTGGCCATCAAGGACATCAAGCTGCGTACCTTCATTGCCGAAGGAAACAGCCGGAACGACCTTGCCGCCCATGTGTACGACATCACTTACGGAAGCCTTGTCCCGGGAGTGGATAATCTGGTCATCATCGACGACTCGATAGTGCGCGGAACCACCCTGAAGCAGAGCATCATCGGTATCCTTGACCGTCTGGAGCCGAAGAAGATAGTCATTGTAAGCTCTTCACCGCAGGTGCGCTATCCCGACTACTACGGCATCGATATGGCTAAGATGAGCGAATTCATCGCCTTCAAGGCTGCTGTGGAACTGCTGAAGGAGCGCGAGATGCGCGATGTGATTGCCGCCGCCTACCGCAAGTCCAAAGAGCAGGTAGGCCTGCCCAAAGAGCAGATGGTGAATTACGTGAAGGAGATATACGCTCCCTTTACCGACGAGGAAATCTCTGCCAAGATGGTGGAACTGCTCACTCCCAAAGGGACGAAAGCCAAAGTGCAGATTGTCTACCAGCCTCTCGAAGGGCTGCATGAGGCCTGCCCCAAGCATCCGGGTGACTGGTACTTCAGCGGCGATTATCCTACGCCGGGCGGTGTGAAGATGCTGAACAAGGCATTTATTGATTATATAGAACAAGTTTATCAATTTTAATTGAATCAATGAGAAATGTAACTCTAATCCTCGACGACGGGAGCCGCTTCCACGGCAAGTCGTTCGGCTTTGAAAAACCGGTAGCGGGAGAGGTGGTCTTCAACACAGCCATGACGGGTTATCCCGAAAGCCTGACCGACCCTTCGTATGCCGGACAGCTGATGACGCTCACCTATCCGTTGGTGGGCAATTACGGTGTGCCGCCTTTTACTCTCGAACCGAATGGGCTTGCCACTTTTATGGAGAGCGAGCATATCCATGCCGAAGCCATTATTGTAAGCGATTATAGCGAAAATTATAGCCATTGGAATGCGGTGGAAAGCCTCGGTGACTGGCTGAAACGCGAACAGATTCCGGGCATCACGGGCATCGATACCCGCGAACTGACAAAGGTGCTTCGCGAGCATGGGGTGATGATGGGACGTATCGCCTTTGATGATGAATCGGATGAAATGCCTGAGGCCTCTTATGCCGATGTGAATTATGTGGATAAAGTTAGCTGCAAGGAGGTTATCCGTTACAACGAAGGAACCGGTAAGAAGAAAGTGCTCCTTGTGGATTGCGGCGTCAAGCATAACATCATCCGCTGCCTGCTGAAACGTGACGTGGAAGTGATTCGCGTTCCCTGGGACTATGATTATACTGGGATGGAGTTCGACGGGTTGTTCATCTCCAACGGCCCTGGCGACCCCGATACCTGCGATGCTGCCGTGCAGCATATCCGCAAGACAATGCAGAACGAGAAACTGCCCATCTTCGGCATCTGTATGGGAAACCAGTTGCTTTCCAAAGCTGGGGGCGCCAAGATATACAAATTGAAATACGGCCACCGCAGCCATAACCAACCGGTGCGTATGGTGGGTACGGAACGTTGCTTCATCACCTCACAGAATCATGGGTATGCCGTAGACAACAACACGCTGACAGAAGACTGGGAACCGCTTTTCATCAATATGAACGATGGTTCTAATGAAGGAATCCGCCACAAACGCAATCCCTGGTTCTCCGCACAGTTTCATCCCGAAGCTGCCAGCGGGCCGACGGATACGGAGTTTCTTTTTGATGACTTTGTGAAGTTGCTTTAGTAAGAGAATTTTATCAAGAATGATTGCGTTCATAATCTCTTGATAATCAGTATGTAAAAGACGGTATAATGAGTCCCATACTGAATGTCATTCAGTCCCAGAGTGAATACCTTTCAGTCCTATACTGAATGCCATTCAATTAGTGACTGATTGTGTAAGGTAAGAGAAAGATAAGGTTTTATTACTACTATTACATTTTTAATAAACAGATATGCAAATGAAAGAAAACAATATAAAGAAAGTCCTGCTGCTCGGTTCCGGCGCACTGAAAATCGGTGAGGCAGGAGAATTTGACTACTCCGGTTCGCAGGCGCTCAAGGCATTGAAGGAGGAAGGCATCTACACGGTTCTCATCAATCCGAACATTGCCACGGTACAGACCTCGGAAGGAGTTGCCGACCAGATTTACTTCCTGCCCGTCACTCCTTACTTCGTGGAGAAGGTGATAGAGAAGGAGCGCCCGGACGGCATCATGCTTGCTTTTGGCGGACAGACGGCACTGAACTGCGGTGTCTCCCTCTATAAAGACAAGATTTTCGAGAAGTACGGCGTGACGGTTCTCGGCACTCCCGTGCAGGCCATCATTGACACGGAGGACCGTGAAATCTTTGTGCAGAAACTGAATGAGATTGATGTGAAGACCATCAAGAGCGAAGCCGTGGAGAATGCGGCGGATGCCCGTCGCGCAGCCCGGGAACTGGGATACCCGGTCATTGTCCGTGCTGCATATGCGCTTGGCGGACTGGGTTCGGGCTTCTGCGACAATGAAGAAGAGCTGAATGTGCTGGTGGAGAAAGCCTTCTCCTTCTCCCCACAGGTGCTGGTGGAGAAATCGCTGAAGGGATGGAAGGAAGTGGAATACGAGGTGGTGCGCGACCGCTTCGACAACTGCATCACGGTCTGCAACATGGAGAACTTCGACCCCCTGGGCATCCATACAGGTGAGTCCATCGTTATTGCCCCGTCACAGACGTTGAGCAATACGGACTATCATAAATTGCGTGAACTTGCTATCCGCATTATCCGTCACATCGGCATTGTGGGAGAGTGTAACGTGCAGTATGCCTACGACCCGATGAGCGAGGACTACCGGGTAATCGAGGTAAATGCACGCTTGAGCCGTTCGTCTGCACTTGCCTCTAAAGCAACGGGTTATCCGTTGGCGTTTGTAGCGGCAAAACTCGGCTTGGGCTATGGCTTGTTCGACTTGAACAACTCTGTGACAAAGACTACAAGCGCTTTCTTCGAACCCGCCCTGGACTATGTGGTCTGCAAGATACCGCGTTGGGATTTGGGCAAGTTCCACGGGGTGGACAAAGAGCTGGGTTCAAGCATGAAGTCGGTAGGCGAGGTGATGGCTATCGGCCGTACTTTCGAGGAAGCCATCCAGAAGGGGCTTCGCATGATAGGCCAGGGCATGCACGGCTTCGTAGAGAACAAGGAACTGGTGATTGCCGATTTGGACAAGGCTCTGCGCGAACCTACCGACAAACGTATCTTTGTCATCTCCAAAGCCTTCCGTGCCGGGTATACGGTGGACCAGGTGCACGAATTGACCAAGATAGACCGTTGGTTCCTGGAGAAGTTGATGAACATCATGGATACCAGCAGGGAACTGCACTCTTTTATGGCTGATGGAGAGTTGCCAATGATTCCCGTGGACTTGTTGCGTAAAGCCAAAGTACAAGGCTTCTCTGATTTCCAGATAGCCCGTGCCCTCGGCTTGGAACAAGCAATGGACGGCGAAGAAGCCATCCTTGCCGTCCGCAATTTCCGCAAGAGTGCAGGCATTCTGCCCGTAGTGAAGCAGATAGATACCCTTGCCGCCGAATATCCCGCACAGACCAACTATCTCTACCTAACGTATAGCGGCACGGCAAATGATGTCCGTTACCTCGGCGACCACAAGTCCATCGTCGTATTGGGCTCCGGCGCCTACCGCATCGGTTCTTCCGTAGAGTTCGACTGGTGCGGCGTGCAGGCCCTGAACACCATCCGCCAGGAAGGCTACCGCAGTGTCATGATAAACTACAACCCCGAAACCGTGTCTACGGACTATGACATGTGCGACCGTCTTTACTTCGACGAGCTCACCTTCGAGCGCGTGATGGATATTCTCGAACTGGAGAATCCCCACGGGGTGATTGTCTCTACCGGTGGGCAGATACCGAATAACCTTGCCCTGCGCCTCGATGCGCAGAAGGTACCTATTCTCGGCACAAGCGCTAGGAGCATCGACAATGCCGAAGACCGTGACAAGTTCTCCGCCATGCTCGACCGCATTGGTGTAGACCAACCCGAATGGCGGGCGCTGACCTCCCTGGAGGACATCAACACCTTTGTGGATAAGGTGGGCTTCCCGGTATTGGTCCGTCCTTCCTACGTATTGTCCGGCGCTGCGATGAACGTCTGTTCCAACCGGGAGGAGCTGGAACGCTTCCTGAAGCTGGCGGCGAATGTCAGCAAGAAACATCCCGTAGTGGTGAGCCAGTTCATTGAGCATGCCAAGGAGGTGGAGATGGATGCTGTGGCGCAAGATGGAGAGATTATCGCGTACGCCATCAGTGAGCATATCGAGTTTGCCGGAGTGCATTCCGGTGACGCCACTATCCAGTTCCCGCCACAAAAGTTGTATGTGGAGACGGTGCGCCGCATCAAGCGCATCAGCCGCGAGATTGCCCGTGAGCTGAACATCTCCGGTCCGTTCAATATCCAGTATCTGGCACGCGAGAACGACATCAAGGTGATTGAGTGCAACCTCCGTGCCAGCCGTTCGTTCCCGTTTGTCAGCAAGGTGCTGAAGATAAACCTTATTGAACTTGCCACGAAGGTGATGCTCGGCATTCCGGTACAGAAGCCGGACAAGAATCTGTTCGATTTGGATTATGTAGGCATCAAGGCGAGCCAGTTCTCCTTCAACCGTCTGCAGAAGGCCGACCCGGTACTGGGTGTGGATATGGCAAGCACGGGCGAGGTGGGTTGCATCGGCAGCGATACTTCCTGCGCCATTCTCAAGGCGATGCTCTCCGTGGGATATCGTATTCCAGAGAAAAATATCCTGCTTTCTACCGGTACTCCGAAGCAGAAAGTGGACATGCTTTCTGCCGCGCGTATGCTTCAGAAGAAGGGGTATAAGATATTTGCCACGGGTGGTTCCAGCAACTTCCTTACGGAGAACGGTGTGGAGAATACGCGCGTCTACTGGCCCAGCGAACCCGAACGCCAGCCGCAGGCACTCGACATGCTGCACCGCAAGGAGATAGACATGGTGGTCAATATTCCGAAGAACCTCACCGCAGGCGAGTTGGATAACGGCTACAAGATACGCCGTGCCGCCATCGACCTCAATATTCCGTTGATAACGAATGCCCGTCTGGCAAGTGCGTTCATCAATGCATTCTGCACGATGACGCCGGATGATTTGGCTATCAAGTCGTGGGCGGAGTACAAATGATGATTTAATTTGCTATCTTTGCTGAAAACTAAGTTCGATGGAAACAATTTTGACCCAATACTATCAATCTCCTTATGGCGAGTTGCTCCTCGGCTCTTTCGGCGATAAACTCTGCCTATGCGACTGGATGCTGAACGAGAAACGTAGAGTAACCGTTGATAAGCGCATACGGCAGGCGCTGCATGCCGATTATGAGGAAGGCACTTCGGAAGTGATTGCAAGGGCAATCATTCAGTTGGATGAGTATTTTGCCTGTAAGCGGACCATATTCGATGTTCCACTGCTTGCAGTCGGAACAGAATTCCAGCGGACGGTGTGGCAGGAGTTGCAGAACATCCCTTACGGAAAAACAGTGTCCTACGGCGAGCTTTCACGAAAGCTGGGCAATCCGAAAGCCGTACGCGCGGTGGCGGCTGCCAATGGGGCAAATGCCCTCTCCATACTCATCCCCTGCCATCGTGTGGTGGGCAGCAACCATACGCTGATAGGCTATGCCGGTGGACTGGCAGCCAAACAAGGGATGCTGGCATTGGAAGCGGACTCTTGCGACGGACCGTCAGGCTCCCGTATAGGACAGCTGTTTTGAGGTCAGGTTTGTTTCTGGTATTCCGCCGGTGTCATCCCCGTCATACGTTTGAAGAACTTCGAGAAGAACGACGGATTGGGAAAGTTCAGTTCGTCTGATATTTGAAACACCAGTAGATTACTGTGTTTCAGCAATACTTTGGCTTCGAGGATAACTGCTTGATTAATCCATTGCATCACGGTTTGTCCGCTTGTTTCACGTATCACCGAGCTCAGATAGTGCGGTGTCAGGCATAGTTTGTCGGCATAGAAGTTGACGCTGCGTTCGTGCTTGCTGTGTTGGTTCACCAAAGCGATGAAGCGGCGGAATAGCTCTTCCTGGCGTGAAAGGCGTGCCGGAGTTGACTTGCATGTGTGCTCGTGGATATACTTAAGGTTATAGAGAAGTGAGACAATCAAGTGCTGTACAGCTCCGCGGCGGTAGGGCAAACAATGTAGTATATTCCACAATAAAGAGAAGAAGCTGCTGATGTGTGCCCATTCCTCGTTGTTGCATGAAAGGCGGATTCCGTTTCGTGTATAAGCTTCCGAAAGAATGGAATTCTGTAGTACGGGCAGAAAATTGGCAGTGGGCATGATGACTTGGAATTCGTAGTCGGGACTGACTTCCGATATTTCTATCAGCGAATTGTCAGGGATGATAATAATATCGTGGGCTGTAGCTTCATATTCGATAAGATTGATGGAGATTCGGCCCTTACCTTGCATGATGCGTACAATCCTTCCTTCTTTGGCACGATAAGGTTGCTGGGTGCGGAATAGCCTGAATCCCATTGCTTGAAAACTGATGACCATTCCCAAATCGTCGTTTATAAATCTGTATTCGGAATGTTCTATAAAATCCGGATTGTTGCGGATGTCCTCGAATGCGACGCTTATCGGTTTGTTCTTTTCCATATCTTTCCCTTTATGAATAATGTATATTTCCACCGCAAAGATAATAAAGTGTTCCTATTATTTGTCTTTTTCTACGAAATGTCGTACTATTAGAACATCTTTGCGCACAAATGGATTGTAAGGTTATAGGGTTATGCCTTTATCTTTGCATGTGTATAGAACAAAACCATGTAGAATAAACAAGAAACAGAATGGATATGAAACGAACCGTTTTCTTTTTTACCCTTTCTCTTGCCGCCATGCTGGCACATGCCCAGCTCACGTTGGAAGAGTGCCAGCGCCGGGCGCAAGACAATTATCCGTTGGTCAGGCAATACGGACTGATAGAAAAGGCATGCGGGTACGACCTCTCCAATGCCGGAAAAGGTTACTTGCCCCAGTTTTCCCTATCCGGCAAGGCCACGTACCAGAGTGACATCACCCGGCTACCGGTCGAAATCCCTAATCTCGACATCAAGACTGCTTCGAAAGACCAGTACCAGGTGATGCTCGAAGTGCAGCAGACCCTCTGGGATGGTGGGGATATACGTTCCAGAAAACGATTGACGCGTGCCGCCTCGGAAGTGGAACTGGAAAAACAGCATGTAGACATGTATGCCTTGACTGACCGGGTGAACCAGCTCTTTTTCGGCATCCTGCTGTTGGACGAACAGCTGAAACAGAACAGCCTCTTGCAAGAAGATTTAGGAAGAACCCACAAGCAGGTAGCCGACTATATAGCCAATGGCATCGCCACCCTGAGCGACCTGGATGCAGTCAGCGTAGAGCAACTGAACACCAGGCAGCACCGTGTGGAATTGGAGACCACCCGCCGTGCATACCTCAGCATGCTTGCTGCCTTTACGGGCAAGGATCTCTCTTCCGAAACGGTTTTATTGAAACCGGCTGCCGAAGAAAACATAGACCGGCAGATGAACAACCGTCCCGAACTTCGTTGGTACGATGCGCAGGGAGAGCAACTCCACCAGCAGGAGGCAGCCTTGAACACCCGGTTGATGCCGCGTTTCGGCCTTTTTGTACAAGGGGCATACGGCAATCCGGGATTGAATATGTTGAAAGATGAATTCAACGCCTATTACATGGCGGGGGTGCGCATGTCCTGGAATTTCGGCAGTCTGTATACATTGAAGAACGACCGCCGCAGGATAGACAATACCCGCCAACAGATAGAGACCGGCCGGGATGTGTTCCTTTTCAACATTCGCCTGCAGGCTACGCAGCAGGATGCGGGCATTGTATCCATGCGCCGCCAGATGGCGGATGATGACGAGATTATCCGTCTGCGTGGGAATATCCGCCGTGCAGCCGAGGCCAAGGTGCAGAACGGGACAATGACCGTGACCGATATGCTGCGGGAGATTACCAATGAAAGTATGGCACGACAGACCAAGGCATTGCATGAGGTGCAGTTGCTGATGAACATCTGGCAGCTGAAATATACGCTGAACAATTAATGACTATAATCCGTAATTTATAACTTGAAATAGTATGAAATCATTGAAATTATTTCCTTTTTTATTTCTCCTTGCCGCCTGTACCGGCGGTACTCCGAAATATGATGCGACGGGAACGTTCGAGGCTACCGAAGTCATCGTTTCTGCCGAGGCGTCCGGAAAACTGCTGAGTTTCGACATCGAGGAAGGCACGACACTGAAAGACGGGCAGGAAGTAGGCATTATAGATACCGTCCAACTCTATCTGAAGAAACTCCAGTTGGAGGCCAGTGTCAAGTCCGTGGAAGGCCAGCGGCCTGATATCCTGAAGCAAGTAGCCGCCACTCAGGAACAGATTGTGCAGGCACGGCGCGAGCGCGACCGTGTGTCCAACCTGCTCCGTGTGGGTGCCGCCAACCAGAAGCAACTGGATGATGCCGAGTCCCTTCTCGAAGTCCTCCGCAAGCAGCTCGACGCACAGAACTCCACCCTGCGCAACAGTGACCGGAGCCTGATGTGGCAAAGTTCCTCTGTCGGCATCCAGGTGGCGCAGATAGAAGACCAGTTGCGCAAATGCCACATCACCTCTCCGCTGACGGGAACCGTCCTTGCCCAATATGCCGAAGCCGGAGAACTGGCTGCTCCCGGCACCCCTCTTTTCAAAGTGGCGGATATGGAGCAGATTTACCTCCGTGCCTACATCACCTCCGAGCAGCTTGCCGAAATCAAGCTGGGGCAGCAAGTGAAGGTTTATGCGGATTATGGAAAGGAAGTGCGGAAAGAATACCCCGGCATCGTCACCTGGATTTCCGATACGTCCGAGTTCACTCCAAAAACTATCCTGACGAAAGACGAGCGCGCCAATCTGGTCTATGCTGTAAAGATTGCCGTGAAGAATGACGGGATGCTGAAAATAGGAATGTATGGAGGCTGTAACTTTAACTAATATCTCCAAACGTTACGGCAGCGTGGAAGCCCTGCGGGGTGTCTCTCTGTCAGTGGCTCCCGGTGAGCTTTTCGGCATCATCGGGCCGGACGGTGCGGGCAAGACATCGCTTTTCCGCATCCTCACCACTTTGCTGCTTGCCGACGGAGGCTCGGCTTCGGTCTGCGGTCTGGATGTGGTGAAGGACTACAAAGCCATCCGCAGGCGGGTGGGGTATATGCCCGGACGCTTCTCCCTCTATCCGGACTTGACGGTGGAGGAGAATCTCAATTTCTTCGCCACCGTCTTCCACACCACCATCGAGGAGAATTATGATTTGGTGCGCGACATTTACCGGCAGATAGAACCTTTCCGCAAGCGCCGCGCCGGAGCGTTGTCCGGCGGCATGAAGCAGAAACTCGCCCTTAGCTGTGCCCTTATCCATAAACCGGATGTCCTCTTTCTGGACGAACCCACTACGGGCGTCGACCCCGTGTCCCGCAAGGAATTCTGGGGAATGCTTCGCCGACTGAAGGAGCAGGGTATCACCATCATTGCTTCCACCCCCATCATCGACGAAGCGCGCCAATGCGACCGCATCGCCTTCATCAACGAAGGAGAGATAAAAGGCATCGATACCCTCGACCGTATCCTGACACGCTTTGCGGGCATCCTCTGCCCTCCGGGCTTGCAGCACGAACGGGTGGAAAACCACGAAAACAATGTGATTGAAGTGGAAGGGCTGACCAAGCGTTTCGGTAACTTCACCGCCGTAGACCACATCTCCTTCCAAGTCCATCGGGGCGAGATTTTCGGTTTCCTGGGAGCCAACGGGGCAGGCAAGACCACCGCCATGCGCATGCTTACGGGACTTAGCCGCCCCACCGGCGGCAAGGCATGTGTGGCAGGTTTCGATGTGGCTTCCCAACCCGAAGAAGTGAAGAAGAACATCGGCTACATGAGCCAGAAATTTTCCCTTTACGAAGACCTCAAGGTGTGGGAGAATATCCGCCTCTTTGCCGGTATCTACGGCATCCCCGAAGCGGAGATTGCCCCCAAGACGGATGAGCTGCTCCTCCACCTCGGGCTGGAAAAGGAACGGGATACACTGGTGAAAAGCCTTCCGCTGGGCTGGAAGCAGAAGCTGGCCTTCTCCGTCTCCATCTTCCACCGTCCCAAGATTGTCTTTCTGGATGAGCCTACGGGTGGGGTGGACCCTGCCACGCGCCGCCAGTTCTGGGAACTGATTTACCAGGCTGCCGACGAGGGCATCACCGTCTTTGTCACCACCCACTTTATGGACGAGGCAGAGTATTGCGACCGCATCTCCATCATGGTAGATGGCGTCATCCGTGCACTCGACACTCCCGGGGAGCTGAAACGGCAGTTCAATGCCACTACAATGGACGATGTATTCCAACAACTGGCTCGCCAAGCCGTGCGAACCGCCGACTGAGAATCCGTGAAATCCGCGTTATCCGAGCCTAAATATAAATATAGACAATGAAACAATTCATATCTTTCATCCGAAAGGAGTTCTTCCATATCTTCCGCGACCGGCGCACGATGCTGATTCTGCTGGGCATGCCCATCGTGCAGATAATCCTTTTCGGTTTTGCCATCACCACCGAGGTGAAGAACGTGCGTGTGGCGGTGCTCGACCCGTCGAATGACGTAGTTACACGCCGTATCATCGACCGCATGGATGCAAGCGAATACTTCACCGTCATCCGCCGCCTGTATTCTCCCGCCGATATGGAGGCTTCTTTCGGAAGAGGGGAGATTGACATGGCGCTTGTTTTCAGCGAGCGTTTCTCGGACAAGCTTTATACCGGCGAGGCGCGCGTGCAGCTTGTCTCCGACGCCACAGACCCCAATATGGCGACTATGCAGGCAGGCTATGCCGCAAACATCATTTCCTCTGCCGGGCAGGAGATGCTTCCGCCGGGAGTGCATGCCGCTGCCATCGTACCCCAGCTCAAGCTGCTGTACAATCCGCAGATGAAGAGTGCCTACAACTTCGTGCCGGGTGTCATGGGGCTTATTCTGATGCTGATTTGCGCCATGATGACCTCCATCTCCATTGTGCGCGAGAAGGAGACGGGGACGATGGAGGTCCTGCTGGTTTCTCCCGTCAAACCGCTTTTCATCATTCTGGCAAAGGCGGTGCCCTATTTTGTGCTGTCGTTTGTCAACTTGACCACCATTCTTCTGCTTTCGGTCTATGTGCTCGATGTTCCCGTGGCGGGCAGCTTGTTCTGGCTGGTGGTGGTGTCGCTGCTATTCATCTTTGTCTCCCTGGCGCTGGGGCTGCTGATTTCCACGGTCACCCGGACGCAGGTTGCCGCTATGCTGGTGTCCGGACTGATGCTGATGATGCCCACCATGTTGCTTTCGGGCATGATATTCCCCATTGAGAGTATGCCCGTTATCCTGCAGGCCATTTCAGCTGTGCTTCCTGCACGCTGGTATATCCAGGCGGTGCGTAAGCTGATGATTGAGGGAGTGGATGTTTCGCTTGTGCTGATGGAGGTCGGCATACTTGCCACGATGGCGGTATTGCTGATAACGGTGAGTTTCAAGAAATTCAAGCATCGGCTTGAGTAAAGAGCGGATATGAATTTTATATTAATTATTCAGGCAGAAGAACATAAGGACAAAAGGATACGGG
>ENA-OZXP01000133-OZXP01000133.1-human-gut-metagenome-genome-assembly--contig:-NODE-133-length-15592-cov-4.430714_pt1 | contig 15592 bp, 9 predicted proteins | sample MGYA00243546_ERZ654105 | MGnify/ENA primary metagenome ERZ654105 (study PRJEB26926, sample SAMN06165055) | human gut metagenome | biome: ENVO:00009003; feature: ENVO:2100002; material: ENVO:00002003... | reverse complement strand
CGAGATTAGCTGCAGTCTCGTGGGCTCGGAGATGTGTATAAGAGACAGGCGTCAGCAGGATGAATGCCACAGACATCAGAATCTGCATGGAAAGGGTCCACCATCTTTTGGTCTTGATGATGTCGACAAACGGGCTCCAGAAGGGTTTGATAGTCCAAGGCAGATAGAGCAGGCTTGTGAACAAGGCCATTTCTCCGTTCGGTACGCCCATTTTGGTAAACATCATCACGGAGATGTTGTTTACGATAAAATATGGAATGCCTTGTGCAAAGTACAAGGTGGGTACCCATGCCCATGGCGATATGTTTTTTGTATGGTTCATGATATTGATTTATTGTGTTCTATTCGATTATTCATACAGCTTGTCAATGCTGGCACCTATATAGTAGTGCAACAGTATTGCATCATACTTATACCCTTGCTCGCCCATCACGGCTGCACCTATTTGGCAAAGTCCCACACCATGCCCCCAACCGGCACCGGTGAGGATGAAGCGTCCGGGAATGCCTTCGGCGGACAACTCCTCTTTGTCTACCACGAAGGCAGAGCTGTAGAGGTGTGAAGTGGAGAGCGTGCGGCGGATTTCCAGTTCCTTGCCGATGGTGAGTGTGCGTTTGGTTCCCACAATCTTCAGTTTCCAGAGGCGTCCGCTGGTTCCGCGGGCTATGGGGATAAGGTCGATGATTTGTCCGTAGTCAATGCCTGAACGTTTCAGAATGAGGGCTGAAAGCTCTTCCTGGGTATATTCCACTTTCCAGCGATAGAAGTCCGTAGTCTCCTGGTCATAGTTATTGAGTACCTGCGAGAGGATTTTCTTGTCGGTGGTGTTGCAGAATGCTTCGGGGGAGGTACGAATCCAGCGGTCCGCTTCGACTTCCTGCGTCAAATCGGGCAGTGTGGCGTGCGTTTTGCTGTCTCGTTGTTGGGCAAGATAGGGGTATTTGATGTCTTCCCAGCAGTATTGGAACTCCTCGAAAGCACCGCCGCAGCATTTGGAGAAACGGGCGTCGCAAATCTTACCATCAGATGTCAGTACCTGGCCGCGGGTAGCGGAGATGGCTTGTTTCACAATATCGGTAGAGGCACGTGTAATGCCCTGGTAGCGTTGACAATGGTCGTCGGCGCATACATCGAAACGTGTGTGGTCTTCTCGGTCGTACCAGCGAATCAGCTCTTCGTCGGTCTGCGTAAAGGCCGAGTAGTTAGCTTGGGCTTCGGTGATTTCCTTATTCTTTTGTATTTGTGCCAGTAGCCAGCTTCGGGAGATGACAGCGTGTGCCTTGAGCAGCTCCAGAGAAGCGGTGGCACTCATCTCGGAGGAGATGACGCTGGTCAGATAATCTTCTACATGGATGACGTTGATGCCGGTGAGCTTTCCATTCTCAACGATGATTTTGAGAGCACCCAGAAAACGCTGGTCTTCCTTGCGCTCCCAATGGAAATTGATGCCGATGGTAACGTCCAATAGTTCGAAGGCATCGGTCTGCTCGTGTTGCGGTTCAAACAGCAGTTCGTCATACCGGCGTCCATTCCAGAGAATCTTGCCTTCGTCGTAGGTCACTACCTGCTTGCCGCTGACTTCCGTTCCGTCCATGCGATACGGATTCAGCAAAACGAATTCTATCTGCGGTTCAAACAGAATGCCTACTTGTACTTTGGGCTCTTTCATAATGGTATTTCTTTAAAATTAGAGTTCTTGGATTTCAGAAGTCATATTTTTTCCCTGATACGCTGCCGTACCTTGTGGAAATCTGTGGCAGAGAGGCATACTTCACTTAATATCTGCGCCACGTCTTCCGCAGTGATTTTCAAGAAATCCTTTTCTACGGGGGTGATAAAGACACCTCCCAAGTCAACGGACGCCGGACTGCTCAATAGGTTGGCTTCTCCCTCGGCGGTGTAGCAGGTGGGACGGTGCTTCTCGCGCGGGAAGACAAAGACCACCCAACGGTCGGCCTCGTATAGGACCAGTACGTTCATCATCGGTTCGTCTTCCTCGGGTTTCACGTCCAGAGAGCGGTAAATGATGTCGAACAAGTCTGCCGCGTCCTCTTTGGAGATGGATTCAATCACAAGTGTGGCACGGGGAGCGTCATTGAGATACCATAGCGTAGCCTTTCCATAATCGGCTATCTTTCCGGCAACTTGTCCGCGCCAGTCTTTTTCGATAGGCATGAATCCTTTGTTTCCTGCTTGGAAATGAGCATGGTCGGGGGCGGAGGCGCCACATCGGGGACCGTTGTAGAAAATGGTATATTCCGTCAGCGCCTCGGCCAGCTCCAGCATATCGGTGAAGCGGGAAGCGATGCGTTGGGGAGTATGCGCCAGTTCCGGTATCGTCAGGTGGCGGGGGAAGATGGGGAACGGATTCACCAGAATATTGTAGTGTCCTCCGAACGGGATACCTTTCTGTACCGGCGGCAAATTGGCCGGGCACAGAAAGCATTTCCGTTCCAGGATGGACTTGGCATCCACTTTGGCACCGGAGGAAACGATGCGTGCCGGGTTGAACTGTACCTTATAAGGTATCCCGTTTACATTCAGCTCTTTCACCCGCACACCGGAGAGGGCGGCATAGTTGTTGCGTGCCGTCTCCCAGGATGCCAATTGTCCAGTCAGAAGATGGTGTATCGTTTGATTCATATCACTTGTTTTTGTTCATCGCTATGCGTGCCTGAAGTTCCCAGGTACGGATGCGGTCTTTGTAGAGGTTGTGTCCGTTCATTTTCACGATGTCCAGTGAGGCATCGGAGTTGTCGTCCCAGCGGCGGCAGAGGTAGACCACGTCGTACACGCGTCCTATCTGGTACTGGCGGGAGAAGTTCAGTCCCAGTGCATAGTCTTCGCCATAGCTGGTATTGGGTACTTTCACTTCGCGCAGCACCGGGGTATAGAAAGCGCGCGGGGCACCCAGACCGTTGATGCGGAGGGCGTTGTTGCGTCCGTTTGCCGGAGTCCATTCCTTGTGGTCGATGATGCCCGGAGCAATCATGTTCATGTTGAAGTCCGTCATCATATAGGTGCCTACCACCATGGCGCAGTTCTGTTCGTAGAAGGCGCGTACCATGATGGCGAGTGTGTTTTCGTCTTTGTATACGTCGTCGCTGTCCAGCTGCACGGCAAACTTGCCACACTTGGGGTGGTGTACACCTACATTCCAGCAACCGCCGATACCGAGGTCGTTGCGTTCGGGGACGATATGGATGAGGCGTTCGTCGTCCTTGAATTCGTCGATGGCTTCCGTTGTGCCGTCTGTGGAGTGGTTGTCGATGATGATAAGATTATATTTGAAGTCTGTCTTCTGCATCAGTACCGACTTGATGGCATCGCGGATGGTACGGATACGGTTGCGCACCGGAATGATGACCGAAGCTTCATACTCAAAGTTACCGGCAGAGAACTCAATCTTCTTGAACTCCGGTGCCAGATATCCCCCGATTTCTTTCAGATGTTCGGTACATGCCTGCTCCATCTCAATCTGGCGGTCACGGTTTTTGGGGTCTACATAGTCGAAAATCTTTTCGCCGCTCTTGCGGGTATCGTTTTCCACCTCGCTGTATAAGTATTCGTTGATATGTACCAAGTTTGAATGTAGGCTCAATTTCAAGCGCAGGTCGTAAAGTCCGGCGAAGTTGTAGTCAGACTTCATGTGTCCGGCGGCTTCCTTTAGTTTTTCGGTGTTGAAAAGGAGCAGGGAGCCAAAGTTGAAGTCATCCCTCAAGGAACCGAATTGGTAGTCGATTACCGGAGCGTTGCTCTGCTTGCCGTCTGCTATTTGGTAGTGGTCGGCATATACCATACCGGCGCTTGAATCTTCAAGGATGTGTATCATACGTTCCAGTGCAAACATACCCATTTCGAGCGTAGTCTCTTTGGTATAAAGCAATGTGTATTCTCCCTTGGCTGCATTAGCAATAGCTTTGAGAGTTGCACTGCTGTAGGGCATGTCAACAAACAATATTTCGCAGTCCGGGAGCGATTCCAGAGTGGCATCGGTCGTGATTAACCGGATTTCTTCTATAAGTCCTGTCGCCTGTAGGCTATTCACTGTTTTTTCTACTTGTTCTTTTCCTGCGTAGGGAAGAAAGCAACTGATTTTATTCATGATATATCTTTTAATTTTTAATTCTCAATTTTTAATTCTCAGAAGTCCCACTTCCCCGCTGGTTGCCGTGAATAGAACTTCGTGGCCGTTCAACGGAACTACGGTACTGATGAGTGAATTTCCTATTTTATGTTTCCACAGTACTTTGCCTGTTTTTCCTTCCAGTGCGAAGATAAGTCCTTCTTTGGTACTGCCAAACATTACCCCCTCTTTTTCCACTTGCATGGAGGGGGCATGCTCATAACCGAAACCTACATTGGTTGCCCACAACTCCCGCGGAGTATCTCCTTGAGCTGCATAGCAAACAATGCTGTCGTTCATCGTTTTGCTATAGATACGTTCACCGTCTTCGGAAAGTCCGATGGTCTCGCGCACCATGGACTGGAAGGTGCGCCACACGGTATTGCCCGTATGGATGTCTATGGCGGTCATGGCGCGTTGCGGGTCGGTAATGAATACTTTGCCGTCGGTGGCTACCGGCCATACGGCGGCTGGAGAGAAGTGCATACGGGTCAGTCCGCCCGTCCATTTCCATAGTTCATGCCCGTTTGCCTTGCTCAGGGCATACAGTGTATTGTCCCATGCGCCGAAGATAACTTTGTCTTCCGTCACCAACGGCTTGGTCTCGATGTAGCCCTTCACGCTGGTGTAGGCCCAGATTACTTTTCCCGTATGGATGTCTATGGCACGGAAAGTGGCGTCACTGGCACCGATGTATGCTCTGCCGTCTGCGATGGTCACGGCTCCGAGTACCGGTTCGGCGGCTTCTACCGTCCAGAGCAGGCTGCCGTCTTTGGCGTTCAATCCGTAGATGCGACGGTCAGCAGACCCGAATACAACGATACCCTCGCTTACGGCCGGAGTACCGACAATGCGCTTGCCGGATTCAAAGCTCCATAGCTTTTTACCGTTTTTCAGGGCGTAGGCTGTCAGCTGTCCCATATCGTCTCCTACGAACACTTTATCTTTTTCTACGGCGGGAGAGCAGTAAATGCCTGCGCCCGTCTGCACCATCCATTGCTCCTTTACTTGCGGATACTCCTTGTTGACCGAGAAGTCAGGATATTTCTCTGCCTTTCCGTTGCGGTCGTAATACTGTCCGGTCAGCGAGAATGCTGTCCACTGCTTCTTGGGCTCGCCGATACGTTGCGTGTATACCCGGATGGAATCCCCGGTTACTTCATAGATGCCGTAACCCGGTTTCCCTTCTTTGTCGCACAGGTTGCTGCGCATCAGTACGCCCGGAATGCCGTCGTAACGTAAATCCCGGTTGCTGTGGTAGTGTCCGCCGATAAACAAGCGCACGTTGTAGGGGCGGACGGCATCCGTCACCTCATACCAATTGTCCACATCACCTTCCATTAGCGGGTAGTGGGTGACAAGTATCACCGGTTTGTCTTTGCCGTTTTTATCCATTTCTTCCGTCATCCAACGGATATCTTGCGGCACTACATGCCCGTAGGCCATACGCATCAGCGGACCGGAGTTGAAGCCGAGGAAAAGGAATCCCTTATGCTCGAACTCGAAGCGTTCGCCGCCAAAGATTTCTCCGAAAGCGGTACAGCCGGAGTCGCTCCATTTCGTTTCATGGTTGCCTAGGACTACGTGGTAGGGGACCTTCAGCAAGTCAAGGCACGATTTCACTTTTTCCATGGTAGTACGGTCGCCTTCTTCGGTCAGGTCGCCCGTCACCAGGACAAAGTCGATACTGTCGGTGGCATTAATCTGTGCCACGGAACGCAGCAGGTCCTCTGTGGGATTCGGATTGTTCGGGGTCAGATGAATGTCCGTCAGTTGGGCAAAACGGAATGTCCCTTGCTGTGCCTGCATCCCCAGGGGGAGCAGGCAAGCCATCAGGACGATTATTAACAGTCTTCTGTTCATAGATGATGATTGGTTGATATTACTTGTTGTCATTGAAGAATGTCAGTACAGCATTCATGAATGCCTCTCTTTCAGAATCAGTACGTATGGATTCAAAAGGGAATCCCAATACAACAGTCTTGTAGTCGCCTTGGTAGGCCACACCGGCACTCAGGTTGTTTTCAGAATACCGCATCACGGTGTGTGCATCTTTGGTTGCCGGTTCAATGGCGTCCGGTGATTCCACCACATACGAATCGGCATTCAGCTCATTGTGATAGGTATAGTTTCCTGAAAGGGCGGGGAACGGAGAAGCTACGCTTTTCACCTTACCCATTGTAGCCGCTTGTCCCACACGCCACTTATATTTCAGTACTTCCATCGCAAATTTCTTGTCGGCTTCGTCGGCGGTTGCAAGGCGGTTGTCCCATAAATCCGTTCCTACAAAAGCGCCCGAAACAAAGATATTTCCACCTTGCTTACAATAAGCCGCAATAGCCTCCTGCATCGGTTTGCTGAAAGTCTTGAACTCCAACGGTTTTACGCCTCCCCGTCCCATCTTGGTCTGGCATTGCTTCCCAAGTATCAAGTCCACATACCTATACTCCCTCATATCCACCGGAATATTCTTCTCTCCCTTTCCTACGGGGGAGAGACTTTCATTACTAACCGATACAAACGAATATCCCGCTTTCAGGATAGCGGCACCATGTATGGCAGGATAATCGAACGTATTTCCTGCGATGACTTGGGTCTCGTAATTTCCATAACTGTCGCCGAAACCGGAGGCGTCGTCGTCCATCCAGGGAATGGAACGGCGGTATTCCTTCATCTTGCCAATGTAGCTGATGTCATGGATATAGGGGACCCCGTGGTCCTGCTCATCCAGAAATCCGGCAAGGAGGGTGTCGGCGGGGGCCGTAAAGTCGGCAGGGGCACTGATGCGGTCGAATCCGTTTATCACCAATACGGTACCTTTGGAATTGAACGCCCGTCCGGCGGAAAGAATTTCGGAAGGGAAACTCTCGCCGCCCTTGTTGACAGCGGTTACCTTGTAACTGCATACCATGCCGGCGGGGAGCGTGGTTCGGTAACTGTTGCCGTCCACCAATACTCCGTTGTCGAAATCCCCGTCGCCGATACGGGTATAAACAATGTATTTCTCTGCTACGGCAGTTGGTTCCAACGCATCCGCTACGGGTTGCCAGGTCAGTTCCACTTCGTTCTCGCTGGTCATGCGCAAGGCCATGTGGTCTACCGGTAACGGTTGCACTACATAATCCATGTTGTATTGTGAGCAGAGGAACTGAAGCATACCTTTGTAGATGGCGCGGCTTACGGTGAAACGGAAACGCGGGTCCAGTCCGTAGCGCATGTCTGCAAAGTTTTGATGGGAAAGTAGTTCGAGTAGCATGGTAGGTACGCGGGGTACACGGGCCTCATAGTAGGATTGGTTCCATTTGCCTCGGCGTGTCCATTGGGGTTCGTAGAGGGTACGCACGTCACGCACGATGTTGGACTGAATCAAGTCTGTCAGGTCGTGGCTCAAGTAGCGGGATGCTCCGTTGGCGAATTTCTCATTGTAGGCGTTGGTATAGTAGATGCCGAGTGTCCCGATGATGGAATCGTTCAGTGTAGTTCCTGCATCGGAGTGGAAGGCAAAGGCCATGTTGACAGGGATGTTCAGCCCTTTTTCCGTCGGGTTCACGGCAGAGCCTCCGGAAAGGTAGTTCACCCAGATACCACGGCATTTATAGTCGTCGGTATAGTCATTCTTGCCGTTGCTTTCTGAATATACGCTGTCCGGTATGCCTGCCCATTGCAGCCAGTAGCGGGCGGCTTCGCAGAAACGGGGATAACCGCTGACTTCTCCCCGGGCTATGTTCCCCATGCCGCCGCCTATCTTCACGGCGTCGGCAGTGATGATTCTTCCTACTTTGGAGGAAAGGTTGTTCAGAACGACTTTGCATTCATTGTTCCGGCCGGCATTGAAGCCGAAGGTGCCGAGGTAAATCCAGGTGCCGCCTCCCATTTGCTGGTTTACCTTGAACTGCGTGGTGCCGCCTTTGTGATAGACGGTGTAAAGGGCATCGTCCGCGCTGTTTGGCAAGGTTTGGTAAGAGACGTATACGGCGTATTGTCCGGTCGAAGGGATTTCGGGAATCCATTCGGCGGTGCTTGCGTTTCCTTTCTTGATGGTTTCTATGGCGCGGTAGGTGCCTTCCTTGAAAGGATTCTCAAAGTCTATGTATTGGGGGCGCAGGTGGGCGAAGCCTTGTCCTTCTCCCTGACTCCAGAGCTTGTCACCGGAATTTTCTGTATAGACGGAACGGCCGGTCAGGCAACCGTCATTGTCTACGATGACTTCTGCCGTCTGGCAATCGCGTTCGCGGGGAAGCAGCACATTGGCACCGGCATTTTCCAACATCGGTACGAGGAAGGGCAATACGTAGCTCTGGGTGTAGAGGTCTTCCACTGTCTGGAAGATACGCGCACGCTGCCATTCCCAGCGGTCGAGTTTTGATTCGTAGTACCAGCCGTGGCTTTGCCATAGGGCGATATGCCGGTTATGCAAGCCGTTGGTGGGGGTGTAGGGGGAGGAAACTTCGGTAACCAGAGGCTTGGAAGCGACGGGGCTGAATGTCTTCGTCTTTTTGTCTTTTTTACTGCGCAGGGCTTGGGGAACCAGTTCTTCGATACTGCGCTTGTTGGTACGGATTTGCAGCTTGTATTTGGCAAACTCCGCCGGCAGCAGGGCGCTTACGCCTTGGTAGATTTCGGCCACATTGTCCTCACGGAAAGGAATATAGGCACAGTTCATGTTGGCAAACAGTTGCAGTGTATTTCCTTCCACAGCCACTGAGTCGATGCTGATACGTCCTACGGAAACTTCTTTTCGTGCGGTGGTATCCAGGAATTTCCCGATTGCCTGACGGACATCCGTCGGAAGTCCTTGCGCGCCTCCCGCGTGGGGGAAGAGGGAGGCGGCAAGCAGACTAAGTAAAAACTGACGTCTTACATTCATAGATGATGTATTAAGTTAATTGTTCTTTTTATCTTTCTTAATCAATAGACAGAGACCGATGAAAGTGAACAGTGCATTGAAAATCAGCAATTCGTAGCTGAATTGATAACCTCCGAACCAGGCTTCGGAATTCTTCTGCAGAATGAAGCAGAGAACCGGGGAGGCGATGGCAACTAACGGGATGTACTTGTCACGCACTTGTTGTTTCATGAAAATGCCGAAAGCAAACAGACCCAGGATAGGACCGTAGGTATAGCTTGCCAGAATATATACAGCGTCGATGACACTGGTGTTGTTGAGAAGATTGAATACGAAAATGGTGATTCCCATGACAACCGCCATGCCGATGTGCACTTTCTTGCGCATCTTCACAACCGTCTCTTCCGACTTGCCTTTCGTTCCCAGAATGTCTACGGTGAAGGAAGTGGTCAGCGCGGTGAGTGCCGAGCCTGCGGCTGAATAGGCAGAAGAAATCAGGCCGATGATGAACAGTATGCCCACAATGGCAGGGAAATAGTTGCCGGTGGCAATCAGCGGGAACAGTTCGTCACTCTTCTCCACCGCAATCTGCTGGTTGGCGGCAAAGATGTAGAGCAGCACGCCCAGCATCAGGAAAAGCAGGATGACGAAGAACTGCGAAATGACACTGGTAATCATGTTCTTCTGTGAGTCCTTGAAGTTCTTGCAGCTCAGGTTGCGCTGCATCATGTCCTGATCCAGCCCGGTCATGGCAATCATGGTGAAGGCACCGGCGAGGAACTGCTTGAAGAAGTACTGCTTGCTGTTCACATCGTCGAAGAAGAAGATGCGGGACATGTCACTGTCGGCAATGGTGCTTACCATACCGGTAAATGACAGATTGAGGTCGGAAGCGATATACCAGATGCAGAGTACGACCGACACCACCAAGCAGAATGTCTTCAGAGAGTCTGTCCAGATAAGAGACTTTACGCCACCCTGGAAAGTGTACAACCAGACCAGTGCCACCGTGATGGCCACGTTCAGTAGGAAAGGCAGTCCGAAAGGTTCGAATACCAGCAGTTGCAACGTCAGGCATACGAGGAACAGACGGACAGCGGCACCGAGCATTTTGGAGATGAAGAAGAACCAGGCACCCGTGCGGTAGGAAGACATGCCGAAACGGTTCTCCAGATATTCGTAGATGGATACCAGGTTCATTTTGTAGAATAGCGGTACCAGCAGATAGGCTATGATGAGCTGTCCGGCAATGAAGCCCAACACCATTTGCAGATAGCCGAAGCTGCTGGCGGCAACCATGCCGGGTACGGATACATAGGTCACACCTGAAATGGCGGAACCGACCATGGCGAACGCCACGACATACCAGGATGACTTGCGGTTACCCACAAAGAAGCCGGCGTTGTCTGCCTTCCTTCCTGCAATATAGGATACCGTGAACAGTATCGCGAAGTAGGCGGCTATGGTGATGATTACGGATAGTGGAGTCATAATGTTTATTTACAATTTGTTCATTTACAATTTACAATTTGCCATGCGGCGTTTCTTTAGTATAAACTGTTGTACCTTCCCATTTACTTTTGAATTGTACCTTCTCTGAAATTGTACATTGTAAATAGTGAATTGTACATGTCTTTATTCTTCGTAGAGCAGGTAGGGCTTGCGCTGTACCTTGAATTTCTCTACGTCGTCTTTCCATCTTGCCTTGATTTCTTCGGCGCTCTTCCCTTCCTTTATCATTTTGCGCACGTAGTCGGTGCCTATCAACAGTTCGAAGAAGGAACGGAAGAAATGGTCGTCCATGTTCAGATTCCGGTAAGCGTCTATCACGTAACTCAAGTCAATACCGCGTTTCCAGATTTCCTCGTCGCTCATGTTGCTCAGGTTCACGCCGTGGCAAAGCTTGCCCAGCTGGGGCGGATTCTTGGCTCCGGGAACACTGCGCGGGGTGAAGCTGTAGCTGTAGCCCGTCATGTTGGGATGCCCGTAGACCTGGAAGGGGAGGTCGGTTCCTCTTCCCAGACTGACCGGAGTGGCCTCGAAATAGCAGGTCGAGGGGTACAGATAGATGGACTTCATGTTCGGCAGATTGGGGGACGGGGGAATCGGCAGCTTGTATAGGGTCCGGTGCGTATAGTTCTTGCAGGGAATGACGGTCAGGTCGCAAGTGCGTGACGCCGGCAACCAGCGTTCGCCGTTTACCATCAGGCCCAGTTCGCCCAGCGTCATGCCGTGCACCACGGGAATCGGCAGCCAACCTACACCGGATTTATATTTCATGTCCAGTATCGGGCCGTCCACGTAGTGTCCGTTCGGATTGGGGCGGTCCAGTATCAGCACCTTGCGGTTGTATTCTGCACAAGCGTCCATCAGCCGGCACATAGAGGCATAATAAGTATAGAATCTTAGGCCTACATCCTGGATGTCTACCACAAGGATATCGAACTTGCGCATGGATGTTTCGCTTGGTTTTCCGGATTTCCCGTCGTACAGCGAGAGGATAGGTACTCCGGTCTTCTTGTCTACCGAGCTGGACACGTGTTCGCCTGCGTCGGCATCTCCTCTGAAACCGTGTTCAGGGGAGAAAATGGCTACTACATTGAACTTGTTTTCCAGCAGAATGTCCAGCAGATGCTTGTCTCCTATCATTCCAGTATGATTGGAGAATATGGCAATTCGTTTATCTTTTAGGATTGGAAAATACTCGGAAGTCTGTTCATCACCTAAAATAACTCGTTCTTCTTGTGCCCGGCACAGTAAAGAACTACATAGCACAAAGGCTAAAAGCAGCAGTTTCTTCATAATAGTATTATTAAGGAGGACGTTGTTTGCAACAAAGATACGTTTTATTTTAATATCAAAAACACTTATTTGGGTATTTTTAGTATTATCAATCATAATTTGCAAATAGTCAACTGTTCACCTTATTAATAATGGTTGAACTGCATCAACTGCGTACGGAAATACTTTTTATAAAAAGAGTGAGGGCCAAGTTTGCCCTCACTTTGGTACAATCGGTGGGAGTGCCGGCTCATTCTTCTATTCTTACCAGATGATAAAGTGTTCCCCGGTTCGATTTCTTGTTGAGGATGTCCAGCTTGCGGAGCGTGCGCCCGAAAGCTGCTATCCGGTTGATGGCCAACTTATCCCTCGTTTTCTGTTGCAGGTCGTTGAAAATCTGCATGGCTGTGAGCCATTCGCCTTCTTCGCTCTCCTCCGCGCCACGGAAATGGCAAAGGAAAAGTTCTTCCAATGGGTCTACCCGCTCGAATTCCCGGTTGTACTCCTTTACGATTGCTTCGTCAGTGTCGTCCAGCCAGTAGCGTTCACCCTTCATGATGTCGTGCATGGCTTGGGCATAGAGCTGGCGATAATTGATAGTGACGTTTGTCTGGATAGGACCGGTCACTTCGATGCAGATGAAACGGCGACTTCCCGACGGGTCGGTCAGCAGGTCTTTCAGATTGCTGGTCCCGATGAAGGAGGCATAGCGGCGCATTTCCTGAATAGTGGTACCGTAGGGCTTTCGCAGGTTGGCAACCGGTTTTTGCAGGAGGTGCTTCAAGAAGCCTTGCTGATTGGCGTTTATCTGGTCGAATTCGTCGATGTTAATCAGAAAAAAGCGGCCAAGGCTGCGCTCCGCTTCCTGCTTGCTCTTGAAGTCGATACTGTCGGTGTAGCCGAAACGCAGTTCCGGTGGCAATAGGATACGGCAGAAAGTACTTTTGCGGTAACCTTGCGGACCTACGAGCAGGGGCGAGGTATTGTTGCCGTGCTGTTTGTCGATTCCCCGCCAATGTGCCACCATGCCAAGAAACCACCGGTAGAACAGTTCCCTCCAGTGGGGATTGTGGCAGGGCACGAGGTCGGCCAATGCGCGGATGCGGTCTTTGCCGTCCCAGCGTCCGGTGTTATAGAGATATTCTTCGATGGGGGTGTATAGCGGCACGTAGTCCGAAGACAGGAAGCGGGTAATGTCGCGGTCCCACACACGTACTCCCTCTTTCAGTGCCTTCATGGCGATGCTGCTGCGTACGCGCTGGTCGGCAGGCTGGAAGTAGAAGTGGATGGAGTCGCGCTGCCGGTATTCCAAGTCGCCAAGCACGGTGTTGTAGCGGAATTCGTAGCGGCGTTTCATGAACTCCTCCAGCCGGAAAGCAGTTTCCTGGTCTTTGTTCAGGCTGCTGCGGGTGCCGAAGCCTTTCAATTCCCCGTAAAGGTTATGCAGCGTCAGGCGTACAAGGGGTTCGTCTGCCTCCCGGTAGTAGTGCATCAGTGTCTGGCGCACCGCTTCTTCTTCAGGAATGCCGGCTTTGAAGCAATGTTCGGCAAGGCGGGACAGCAGCGGGCGCAGGTCGTCGCCCCGTCGCCAGTTGTCCAAATCGCGGAAGGCACGGTCGAGGGCGGCCTCGAAGAGCAGGTTGCATGTGTCCGCCACTTCGTAGCCGGGAGTCATTCTCAGCAACGGATTGCTTTCCTGCTGTTTCCGTTGGCGGTAGTTGTCTTCCGAGGGCAGGGCGCAGGGCTGTTCCAGGCAGAAGGCCACGGCGGTGGGGCTATAATAGGGCTGTTCGTCCACGGTCATCCGGCAGCTTTGTAGGAGTGAAGGAGCCTGGAGGGTGATGGGGAAAGGGAGAAGGGGTTGGTAGCACTTCACTGCCAGGCGGTAGGCGTGGGCGTGGAATAAGGCGATATCGTCTTCATTCTTTGGAAGCCCTCCGTCGGGCAGGGTGAAGCGTACCCATATTTTGGCGCTTCGTCCGCTGGAGCCACAGAAGGCGGCAAAGGTTTGCGGCAGCAGGGCGGCTTGTTGTTTCACCAGTTCGGCTTCGGCCACCCCGGCCAGATTGTTTACTTCCAGTAGTACCAGCCCGTTGTAGGTCTTTATCCGATGTTCTCCTGCTTTGGTGCGGGTCATTTCTACGGCGGGATAGAGACGCGGCAGTCTGTCGATATGCTCATATCGGGCGTTGGTCCCTTTCAAATGCGGGATGATGCTACGCAGCTCCGTAATGTATCCGGTCTTGTTCTCTGTTTTCAGCTTTTCCATCAACATGTCCGTTTCTTGTGTGCTGACGGCCTCTTTTCCGCTTTCGCGTTCCTCTCTGATCAGTGTGATTTTCATTCTTTATCGTGTATGTAATATTCTTGTAAAGATACGCCGGGAAAGGGGGGGATACAAGCTTTTCAAGGATTATTTTCCGATTGGCTTCTTTTTTGGGGTGGAATGTCTATATGTTTCTTTTATAAAAGGTGTTTGTTTCTTTGCTTATCCCCATAGTTTTGTCTACTTTTACACCAGAGTTTATGAACAGTCCACTAAAGTGGTCTTTCTTGTTCATATTAGTGAACGGAGCAGCTCACTACAGTGAACGGTTCTGCTCACGGGCTGGGCTGTGATATAACCTTGGTACTTCAACAGACTGCGTACGTACTTCGCACGTGTTCCGTGCAGTGCTTTATCGTATAATGTAACCCTTTAACGCAGTTTGAACTATGGCTATTTTGTTTGATTGGTACGAGAATCCGGACTCGTACGACAAATCTCCGGAAGATAAAATCCTTCATCCCCGTCTCCGCCTAAATGGGAGCAGGTCTACCGATGAATTGCGGCGGGACATCCAGGCACGTTGCTCATTGACAGAAACCGATGTGACGGCTGTGCTCGATGCTGTGTCGCACGTCATGGGCAGGGAACTTGCCGAAGGAAGGCAGGTGCATCTCGACGGCATCGGCTACTTTCGCGTGTCGCTCACCACGACCGAACCGGTAGTGGCTGCTACCAAGCGTAAGTTGACGAAGGTGAAGATGGCGGGTGTGAAATTTCGTGCCGACCAAAAACTGAAAAATGAAATTGGTACCATCAAGGCAAAGGCTTTGAAGGCAAACGAGCATTCGGCTAAACTGACGGATAAAGAGATAGACCGTCGGCTGACCAACTATTTCGCCACTCGCCCTTTTATGACACGGAATGACTTTCAAAGCGTTTGCGGCATGATGCGTACTACTGCCATGCGGCATATCCGTCGGCTGCGCACCGAAGGAAAGTTGAAGAATGAGGGAACAATGCTGCAACCGATTTATGTACCCGTTTCAGGATATTACGGTAAGAATGAGTGACTTATAACTTTGAACGAAGAAATCTTGTGGTGAGGGCAAATTTTGCCCTCACTTTTTAAATTTGCTCTCACCCACCTCTTGAATGCCGATGAATAGGGCGATGCGTGCGAAAGGTGAGGGTGGTGAGGGTGGATGTGTGAAATTTAGTTTAGTTTGATGGGCGGCTGAATATGGGTATTCCCATACGGTGTATATGTTCCAAAAGGTCGGCATTCTTTAATTTGCCATAGATGGAAAGGTCTACGCTGTAAGGCAAAAGCAGGTCGTCTATTTCATCGGAAAGGCTGCTTAAAGTATTATACGTAAGTCTGCCTCCCATCAGCGTGATGTCTATGTCGGAAAAAGGCTTGAAATTTCCTTTGGCTCGTGAGCCGTACAAAACAGCCTGCTCTATTTCTTCATGTTTCCGGAAGAGATTGCATAGCTTTTCCAGTTCATTGTCGGTCAATCCGTACATCTGTCTCTTATACACATCTCCGAGCCCACGAGACTGCAGCTAA
>ENA-OZXP01000095-OZXP01000095.1-human-gut-metagenome-genome-assembly--contig:-NODE-95-length-18589-cov-4.636452_pt1 | contig 18589 bp, 10 predicted proteins | sample MGYA00243546_ERZ654105 | MGnify/ENA primary metagenome ERZ654105 (study PRJEB26926, sample SAMN06165055) | human gut metagenome | biome: ENVO:00009003; feature: ENVO:2100002; material: ENVO:00002003... | reverse complement strand
TACGAGATTAGCTGCAGTCTCGTGGGCTCGGAGATGTGTATAAGAGACAGCATGGCGATACGGATGTGGATTCTCATAAGGCGCTTCCCGCCTTGCACTACGACCGTGCACGCCTGGACAGTGTGGAACTTTATCCCTTCAAGGAAATGGTACGTGCCGGATTGGGGGGTGTCATGGTAGGCCATCTGCAAGTGCAGGCGCTGGACCCGGACGGGGTGACTCCTTCTTCCTTGTCGCGGAATGTGGTGACCGGGCTGTTGAAGGATGAACTCGGCTTTAAAGGGCTGGTGTTTACCGATGCCTTGGACATGAAGGGTGTGTCTGCCATTCCGCAGGTAACTACCAAAGCGCTGCTGGCGGGAAATGATATGGTGCTGGTACAGTTCAATACGAAGAATGCGGTGCAGGAGCTGGTAGATGCAGTGGAGTCGGGACAACTGAGTAAGGACGAACTTGATGCCAAGTGCCGCAAGGTATTGATGTACAAGTATATGCTTGGCTTGAGAAACCGCCAGCCGCAACTTCGGGTCAGCGGAATGAGCTATCGCATCAATACGGAGGAAGCGCAGGCGTTGGCTGCCAAGTTGCGCCGTTCGGCAGTGACTGTATTGAACAATTATTTCGATGTCCTCCCGCTGGCACCGGTGGAAGGTGATATTGCCGTGCTCAGCATCGGAGAGAAGGAGGCAGATGCTCCCTTTGTGGAAGCTATGAAAAAGAATGCAGGCATCAGCCATTTCCACTTGCCTTGGAATGCCGATGAGGCTCTCTGGCAGGAAGTGCAGGGGCAGTTGGCTGCTTTCCGTCGCGTGGTTATCAGCATCACCGGTTCGGCTTATGTCAGCGACCGTGATGTGGCCTTTCTGGAAGGCTTGAACCTGCGTGCTCCGCTGGTCTATACTTTTTTTACCTCTTACCGTACATTGCAACCTCTGATGCCCGCACTTGCCAAATCTAGCGCTGTGGTGCTGGCACATTCGGCAGAGACGGATTTGCAGCAATACGTGGTTGATGTTCTTTTTGCCAAAAAGCCGGCCAGTGGCAGAATGTCGATGAGTATCGGTAAACTGTTTCCAGCGGGAACGGGCTGTATGATTGAACCGGGCATGAAACCGGGGAAGACTGTTCCGGAAGATTACGGCATGAAATCGTATGTGCTGCAAAGTATCGATGCCGTTGCCCGGAAGGGACTGGAAGCGGGAGCTTATCCCGGTTGCCGCGTGCTGGTGTGGAAAGACGGACTGCCGGTATATGACAAAGGCTTCGGAACCCACTCTGATAAGGATACCACTACTGTCCGTTCTTCGGACCTTTTTGATTTGGCTTCGCTGACCAAGACTACGGCTACGTTGCTTGCCGTCATGAAACTGTATGATGAGGGCAAGATAAAACTGGATGACAAGGTTTCCGCTTATCTGCCCTTCTTGCGCAATGGCAACAAGCGGAACATTACCATCCGCGAACTTTTGTTCCACGAATCGGGGCTTCCTCCCTATATCCGCTTCTACCTGGACATCATAGACCCGAATTCGGTACACGGTCCGTACTCCCAGAGTTGGGTGGACGAGTGGCATCGTACGCAGGTAAGCGAGCATAGCTATTATTGTTCCGATTTTAAGTTCCGGAAAGGGATGGTGTCCGACAAGAATACACCGGCCTATACTCTGCACATGGCAGATGGCATGTGGCTGAACAAGAGTTTCAAGAATTCTATCCTTCAGCGGATAGCCAAGTGCGAGTTGGATGGCAAACGTTATGTTTACAGCGACCTCGGCTTCGTGCTGTTGCAGCAGGTAGTGGAGAAGGTGACGGAGCTGCCGATGGATTTGTACCTTGCCCGTGAGTTCTATGCCCCGATGGGATTGCAACGTACTATGTTTCTGCCTTTGACGAAGTTCACCAAAGCGGAAATCATGCCCACGGCATCCAATGACTTCCTGCGTCGCCAGGATATATGCGGATATGTGCATGACGAGACTGCTGCCTGCATGGGTGGGGTGTCCGGTAATGCAGGACTTTTCTCTACGGCCGAAGAGGTGGCAAAGGTTTATCAAATGTTGCTGAACGGCGGTGAATTCAATGGCAAGCGTTTCTTGAGTGAGGCAACCTGCCGTTTGTTTACGACGGAGAAATCTGCCATCAGCCGTCGCGGTCTGGGATTCGACAAGCCGGATGTATCCATTGTGAAGCGCAGCCCTTGTGCTCCTTCCGCTCCGGAAGCGGTATATGGACATACCGGATTTACCGGTACTTGTGCTTGGGTGGACCCGGAAAACAAGACAGTGTATGTATTCCTCAGCAACCGCTTGTGCCCCAATGTATGGAACACGAAACTGGGTGACATGAATATAAGAAGAGATATCCAGGAATTGATTTATAAAAGTATTATTCCGCAAATCCCCTAAAAACAATCTATCTATAAGGAATGAAGAGAATATACCTGCTTGCCTATATCACTATATTGTGTTGTCTTTGTCCGCTTCTGAAAGCGCAGCTTGGCCCGATGCCGTTTACTCCGGTGCCGCCGAACGACCCTTCGCTTGTACGTCTCTTGAACAGTGACGTGCGGTGCAGGCAGTGGGTGGATTCCGTCATGCAGCGTCTGACTCTGAAAGAACGCATCGGACAACTGTTCATCTATACGATTGCCCCCCAGCAGGACAAGGCCAACAAGGAACTGCTGCGTAAGGTGGTGGAGGACTATAAGGTAGGCGGTCTGTTATTCTCCGGCGGATTGATGCAGAACCAGGTGATGTTGACCAATGAGGCGCAGCGGATGGCGGAAGTTCCGCTGATGATTACCTTTGACGGTGAATGGGGACTGGCTATGCGCCTCCGCGGTACTCCGAACTTTCCGCGAAACATGGTGCTGGGCTGCATACAGAACGATACACTGATTTATGAATATGGGCGCGAAGTGGCCCGCCAATGCCGTGAACTGGGGGTGCAAGTGAATTTTGCTCCTGTAGCGGATGTGAATATCAATCCCAAGAATCCGGTTATCAATACCCGTTCCTTCGGTGAAAGTCCGTTCAATGTGGCGAACAAGGTTGTTGCCTACTCCAAAGGGTTGGAGGATGGTGGTGTACTTTCTGTCAGCAAGCACTTTCCGGGGCATGGGGATACGGATGTGGATTCTCATAAGGCGTTGCCCGTGCTGCCTTTTACCCGTGCCCGTCTGGACAGTATAGAGCTTTATCCTTTCAGAAAAGCCATTCGTGCCGGATTGGGAGGAATGATGGTGGGGCACTTGGAGGTGCCTGCCATAGAGCCGCAAAAGGGGCTCCCGTCTTCGCTTTCGCGTAAGGTAGTTTCCGGTCTGTTGGTGAATGACCTCGGCTTTCAGGGGCTTGTCTTTACGGATGCCCTTGCCATGAAAGGGGTATCGGGCAATGAAAGCATCTGTTTGCAGGCGCTGAAAGCCGGCAATGATTTGCTGCTTGTCCCCCGGCGTATTAAGGAAGAAGTGGAGGCTGTGCTTGCCGCTGTGAAAAAAGGGGAGCTGACAGAGAAAGAGATAGAGACGAAATGCCGTAAAGTACTGAAATATAAATATGCCCTTGGGTTGGAAAAGAAACCCCATGTACAGCTTTCAGGTTTGGGGACCCGCATCAATACTCCGAAAACGCGTGATTTGATGCGCCGGCTGAACTTGGCGGCCATCACTGTGCTGGATAACCGGGACGAGGTACTTCCGCTGGACCCTTCCATCGGTGAAGTTGCCGTGCTCAATGTGGGAGAAGCGCAGGAAATCCAGCCGTTCCTCAAGGAACTGTCGCAGTATACCCGTCCTGTGGAGTTCCGTTTGGGCAAGAATCTGCCGGAGGCTGACGGGAACCGTTTGAGAAATGCGCTGGCCAAGTACAAACGTATTCTGGTCTGTGTCACCGAACACCGTTTGACGCCCTATCAGAATTTCTTTGCAAAGTTCGCTCCTGACGTACCGGTGGTTTATCTGTTCTTTATTCCTGGCAAGCAGGTATTGCAGATAAAACAAGGGGACGCTGCTGCTGAAGCGGTGATTTTGGCACACTCCTCCAACGAGGAGGTACAGCGGCAGGTTGCCCGGATTGTTTATGGCAGCGCTTGTTCAGAGGGACGCTTGTCTGCCAGTATCGGTAGTCGGTTTGCTGCCGGTGCGGGAGTGACGCTGACTCCTCAAAGCGCCCCCCGCTTTGTACCCGAAGAGCATGGTATGAATTCCCGTCTGCTGGCTGAAATAGACAAGATAGCTGAAGAAGGCATTCGTGAAGGGGCTTACCCCGGCTGCCAGGTGGTGGTGCTGAAGGATGGCAGGGAGATGTATAATAAAGCTTTCGGTACCCACGTCTGGAACGAGGCCGGAAGCAAGGCGCTTCCCGTAAAGAAGACGGATGTATACGACATCGCTTCGCTGACAAAGACCACAGCCACGCTGCTTGCTGTGATGAAGTTGTACGATGGCGGACGCCTCAATCTTACAGACCGGGTGTCGGATTATCTGCCTTTCCTACAGGATACGGACAAGAAGAATATTACGGTACGCGAACTGCTGATGCATGAATCCGGTCTACCTTCTACCTTGCTATTCTATCAGGAAGCGATTGATGAAGAGAGCTACACCGGCACTTTGTTCAAGGCACGTCCCGATGCCCGGCATTCCGCACGCATCGGACGGCAGACTTGGGCGAACCCTAAGTTCCGCTTCCGTCAGGGACTGACGTCGAAGGTGCAGACACCGGAATATACGATGCAAGTGTCCGACAGCCTTTGGCTGAACCGTTCCTTCAAGCAAGAGTACTTGCAGAAGATTGTGGATACTCCGCTTAGAGATAAACGTTACCGTTATAGTTGTGTGGGCTTTATCTTGTTGCAGCAGTTGGTCGAGGCGCGCACCGGCATGTCTATGGACGAATATCTGGCCAAGGAATTCTATACTCCGATGGGATTGGAGCGTACGGGGTATCTTCCTCTGCGCTTCTTGAAGAAGGAAGATATTGTACCTTCATCAACAGATCCTTTCTTGCGTAAGACTACCTTGCAAGGATTTGTACATGATGAATCTGCAGCTTTTCAGGGCGGCGTTTCCGGTAATGCCGGGCTGTTCTCCACTGCCGGAGAAGTGGCAAAAGTCTATCAGATGTTGCTGAATGGGGGTGAACTGGACGGTAAGCGCTATTTGAGCAAGGAGACCTGCAGGGTATTTACTACCACCGTCTCAAGGATAAGCCGCCGGGGGCTGGGATTTGATAAGCCCGACCGGCGTAATCCCCAGAAGAGTCCCTGCGCAGAGTCTGCCCCTGCTTCTGTCTACGGTCATACCGGTTTCACGGGTACTTGCGCCTGGACAGACCCGAAGAACGGCTTGGTTTATGTCTTTTTGAGCAACCGCACCTATCCGGATGTGTGGAATAACAAGTTGATGAGGCTGGATATAAGGACGAGGATTCAGGAAGCTGTATATAAGGCGATGCTGGGAGGAAAAAAATAACTGGTAGAATTAAAAAGAGCCTCCCTTGCTCACGCAGGAAAGGCTCTTTTCTTCTTCAATTTTGAAACAATTAAATTCTATCTGTTAAGCTTTAAGTGTGTGTCTTATCAGAACGCAATACCTACGCGCAGACCGAAATTGCTCAAACCGTCTACGCTGTACGTAAAGAGGTCACCTTTGTTCGTACCGTAGCTGTAATAGGCTGCGAAATGCAAGCCCGGTCCATAAGCCCAAGGATACACATTGAAACCAATTTCAGGAGATACATAGAAACCCCATGTATCCTTGTTGGCTTCGAATACGTTGAAGGTTGACTTCAACTGTGCATATTCAGCACCCAGTTTTACACCGGCATACGGCTGGAATGCACCTCCACGGTTCCATACATAGCGGGAGGCCAGACCGAAAGGCAACTGGAATGCAGTGTGCTGCTGGTCGGTATTCAGACTGCCGCCTTCGCCTACGGGAAGTGTCTGGCGACCGAAATACTCATGGTTGCTATGGTAGTTCAAGAAAGCTCCCAATGCAAAATTGTCTGTCAGGAAGTAACCGCCTTCAAAATTCATACCCCAGCCGCTTGATTTGTCGGCGAAGTTGTTGCTGAGGGGAAAGTTATATTGCCAGTCGATATTGGCATAACCGTTATCGGTCATCTGTGCCTTCGTCGGTAGGGCGAAGACGAGAGCAAGAGCGGCAACCGCAAATACTCTCAAGGAAAGATATTTTATTGTTTTCATACTTTGTTCTTGTTTTTTGGTTCAATGGCAACTTCCCAGTCCGGAAAGGATGCTGCCGTATTATTCTTGTTACCTTAATATTGGGTAACCCGTCATTTGTCACTTATAGCTCGTAGCTTGTCACTACTTGTTAGTCAGGTAAGTTGATTGAGTGAAAGCTTGGTTCACACCTTGCACGGCAAGTTTGGTATTGACAGAAGTAGAACCACTCAGCAAGCCGCTCATATAGCTGGTCCACAGAACAGGAAGTTTCTCGCTCTGGCCTTGCGGCGCCTCCAGATTCAACAATTCGCTGATAAAGGAACCGGTGCTGTAGGAATAGTTCACGGCATAGGGATAATACCATCCGCCCCAGTTGCCCCAGTAAGGAGCATCCCAGTAGCCTGGATAGTTCCACCACCATTCGGGACGTCCGTAGTCGGTGAAGTAATAGGTACTTCTGACATAGCTTACCTGCAAGCCAAGGTCGGCTTCTTCCCGGTCATCCACACGGATGTAGCCGCGGCTGTTCATGTTAGCAACATAAGCGCTGAGAATTTCCTGGGCATTCTCATCTTTCCAGTATTCGGCGTTTTCCTTATCACCGATGACCAGAATGCTGTCCGGCAAGTAATAAGTTTCGAAGGTTTTGAAATCCGCCTTCTTGTCATAGTTGGTATAAACCAGATAATTATTGTCCAGCTTATCCATGTCAGGGTCTTTTTCGCAAGATGCAAGCGTCACTGCAAAGACCGCTAATAATAGGGGAATAAATTTCTTCATACTTTTATAATTGTTTAGGTTTAATATAAATTCCTGCCCTATGGTACCTTAGGCTTTTGTGAGAAAAAACAAGATAGGATATAAAAGGTTCACGTAGAGGTATGTTAAAAGTGATAAAGGAATAGGGTGACAGCACTTTTAACGTAACTGTCACCCTATTGCACTTATCATGTCATTACTTTATCACCCTATCATCTTTTCCATATCCGTGCTGTCCATCCTCCTCCGGGTGCCATGTGTATGTTCAGCTTGTCCCCCGAGGTCACGGTGCGTACTTCTTTCTTGTAGTCGGTTGCTTCCCGGTCGGCATTGATGCCGTCGGAAAAGATTTCGGCTTCGTAACTTCCTTCTCCGAGGAAGGAAAGGTCGATGGTACAGTCGCGTGGTGTCCAGTCGGTCATAGAGGCGACGTACCAGACGTCTCCCTTGCGGCGTGCCAGTGTAAGGTATTCACCTACTTCACCGTCCAGTGCCACGGTCTCGTCGAAAACGGTAGGCACTTTGGCAATGAAATCCGTGCATTCCTGCTCCTTCATATATTTGCTGGGGCTGTCGGCAAGCATTTGCAGCGGGGCTTCGAAGAGGGTGTACATCGCCATCTGGTGGACGCGCGTACCCTGGCTCATCGGATGGTCGTTGACGGCACGGAAGGTTTCGCGGGTTGCGTTCATTGTGGCTCCCGGTGTGTAGTCCATCGGACCTATAAGCATACGCAGGTAGGGAGCAGTCACGTCATAGCGCGGGAAGTTATGGAGGGGGGCTCCGTTCACTATCGGTTCCCATTTGGCGTTCTCCAGTCCCTTTACACCTTCAAAGTTCAGGACGTTGGGATAGGTGCGCTGTATACCGTATGGCTTGAGTCCATGCAGGTCTAATACCAGGCGGTGCTCGGCGGCGCAGGCTACAATGCGTTCTACGGACTGTACCAGTGGCTGGTCGTCACGGTCGAAGAAGTCTATCTTGAAGCCTTTGATACCCATCTGTGCATAGTGGCTGAATGCGGTTTCTGTATCTTTGGCAGAGTTTCGCCAGCTTGCCCAAAGAATGATGCCGACACCCTTCTGGTTTCCGTAGGCTACCAGTTCCTTTAAATCGATATCCGGATTCAGGTCTTTCAATAAGGATTCGTTTTCGCTCCAGCCGTCATCGATGATGATATATTCTAGGTTGTTGTCGGCGGCAAAGTCGATGAATGCCTTATAAGTCGGGGTGTTCATGCCGGCTTTGAAGTCTACGCCAGTCAGGTTGCAGGTGTTCCACCAGTCCCAAGCCACTTTGCCAGGTTTAATCCAGGAAATGTCTTTGATGCGGCAGGCGGGGGCAAGACGCTGTGCCATGTCGTTGTCGGCAAGCTGCGTGTCCTTTTCGGTGACGAGCACCACACGCCAGGGGAGCTCCTGCTTGGCACAACGGGCGATGTAGTCTGCACGCTTGGTCGGTATCAGGTTCAGCCGGTTGTGTCCGCCGATTATTTCTTCCAGCGGATAGGGGGCGAATGCTGCCTGCACTCCTTGGCGTGTCTGAGGATTTACAGTGAGGAACATGCCGGGATAGTTTTCCAATCCGGCTTCCATGATAACGGCTTTCTTTCCTCCGTCCAGGCAAACCATCAGTGGGGTGATGGAGAGTGAGTCGGTGTGCATTTTGGACAACGGGGCTTCGTCGTAGTAAGACTCGAAGGAGAAGCAATAGCGCTCACCGTTGCGGTTGTCGTTTATGTAAGGTACAAATGCTTGGTAATCCTTGTCGAAATTGAAGTCCGCAGTTTCGTTGAGGACGATAAACGGCTTGTTCTGTTCGGAAATGAAGCGGTAGGCAGCACCGTCATCGTATGCGCGGAACTGTACGCTGTAGCCTCCGCGGCATTTCAGTGTCAGCTGGTTGTAGACATCCTCCACACTTGCCTTTTTGTAGAGGGGAGTGGGGAAGGAGGACTCCACGGACTTGCGTTCTGCACGGATTACTTTTACATTTTTACCGAAAGTTATTGCTTTCTTGGCTGATTTTTCATCTCTGCCTTGCAGGGCGATGGCAGAGGGTTGCAGCACCGTGGTGCCGTCGTGTGCAATCTGCCAGGTGAGGGCTTCTCCGGCATCTACCGTAACGGATAGTTTTCCGTTGGGTGATGCCAGTTGGTATTGCTGTGCACGGACTGTGCCCAAGCAAAGGAATAATAAACAAAAGGTTTGAATAAGGAGGCTTTTCATGTTGATTTATTTTTGAATGATTTTCTTTATCTTCTCCAGTTCCTCGGCAGAGAAGTCTGTATTTTCAGTCGCTTTCAGGTTATCTGCCAGTTGGGTAACGGAGCTCGCTCCGATGATGACGCTTGTCACCAGGTCGTCCTTCAACAACCAGGCAAGTGACATCTCGGCAAGGGTTTGTCCGCGCGTGCCGGCCACTTCATTAAGTGCCTTGATTTTTTGCAGCGTCTCGTCGGTCAGTGCTTCTTTCTTCAGGAAAGCTCCCTTTGCCATGCGCGAATCTTCGGGAATACCGTTCAGGTAGCGGTTGGTCAGCAGGCCCTGCGCCAGCGGGGAGAAGGCGATGAAGCCGGTTCCGTTCCCTTTGGCTTGCTGCAGGATACCTTCTTCTTCCGGTTCGCGGTTGAAGAGATTGTATCTGCCTTGATAGAGCAGGCAGTGTACATCCCGTTCTTTCAGGTATTTGTAGGCAAACTCGGCCGCCTCTTTGGGATATTTGGAGATTCCTACATAGAGTGCTTTGCCTTGCCGTACGATATCAACCAGTGCTTGCAGGGTCTCTTCAAGCGGAGTATCCGGGTCGTAGCGGTGGGAGTAGAAGATGTCCACATACTCCAGGTTCATCCGTTTCAGACTTTGGTTGAGGCTGCTCATCAGGTACTTGCGTGAACCCCACTCCCCGTAGGGGCCGGGCCACATGTCGTGTCCGGCCTTGGTGGAGATGAATAGTTCGTCCCGATAGGGCATGAAGGATTTCTTCATAATCATTCCGAAAGTCTCTTCGGCGGAACCGTAGGAAGGACCGTAATTGTTGGCGAGGTCGAAATGCGTGATTCCACGGTCGAAGGCATAGTGCGCCATGGCTTGGGAATTGGCAAATGTGTTCACGTCGCCGAAGTTGTGCCACAATCCGAGTGATATTTCAGGCAGCAGGATGCCGCTTTGCCCGCAACGGCGGAATTTCATGCCGTTGTTGTAGCGTTCGGCCGCCGGAGAATAAATTGGGTTTATCATGATATTGTATTTTGTGGGTTACCCCATTATTACTTCTACTGTATGCGTGCCCGGCAGATGGTTCACTACATTGCCTTCTATCGGCTGGCCGTCTACTGTGACGGACTTGATGCCTTTGCACACACCATCGGGATTCTTCACGGTAATATGATATTCCGCTCCGCGGAACTTGCGCTTCACGTTGAAGCCTTTCCAGTCTGACGGGATACAAGGATTGATTTCCAGACCTTCATACGAAGGCTTGATGCCGAGTATGAATTGCGTGATGGCATACCACATCCAGGCAGCCGTTCCAGTCAGCCAGCTGTTCTTGCCTTCGCCGGGGCGGGCGGCGTCCTTGCCGGCCACCATCTGGCAGCATACGTAAGGTTCTACTTTATGCAGGGCACTGTGTTCTTCGGTGTACGACGGGCATATCTTGCGGAAATACTCCCAGGAACGGTCACCCCGTCCCAGTACGGTTTCTCCGATGATGACCCACGGGTTGTTGTGGCAGAAGATACCTGCGTTCTCCTTGTAGCCGGCGGGATAGGTGGAGATTTCTCCATACTCCACAACATAGCGGGTGAAGGGTGGATTGTTGAGTACAATACCGTGCTCGCAGTCCAGGCGTTCCTTTACGGAGTCCAGCGCTTTTTTTACCATGCCTTCTTCCAGTCCGATGCCTGCCATGGTGCACCAGCCTTGCGATTCGATGAAGATTTGTCCTTCTTCGTTCTCTTTGGAGCCTACCTTGTGGCCGAAGTAATCGTAGGCGCGCAGATACCAGTCTCCGTCCCAGCCGTGTTTTTTTACGGCTTCCACCATATTGTCTATGTAGGTTTGCGCTCTGTTTGCTTCGTCGTCTTTACCCAGGCGGCGGCACAGCTCCACGTAGTCGCGTCCGCATACCACGAACAAGCCGGCAATCATCAGCGATTCTGCCTGGCTGCCTTCCGTCTGGTTTTCCGTGGTCTGGAAGGATTCATTCGGGTCCCAGGAGAAGCAGTTCAGGTTCAGGCAGTCGTTCCAGTCGGCACGGCCGATGAGGGGCAACATGTGGGGGCCGAGGTTCTCGATGACGTGGTTGAAGGAAACGCGCAGGTGCTCGAACAGAGAAACCTCCGAACCCTTCTTGTTGTCGAAGGGGACGGGCTCATCCAGGATACTGAAGTCTCCCGATTCCTTGATGTATGCCACCGTACCGAAGATAAGCCACATGGGGTCGTCGTTGAAGCCGCCGCCGATGTCGTTGTTGCCGCGTTTGGTCAGCGGTTGGTATTGGTGGTAGCATCCTCCGTCGGGGAATTGGGTAGAAGCTATGTCGATGATTCGTTCACGGGCTCGTTCCGGTATCTGATGCACGAAGCCCACGAGGTCCTGGTTGGAGTCGCGGAAACCCATTCCACGACCGATGCCGCTCTCGAAGAAAGAGGCGGAACGGGACATGTTGAAGGTAATCATGCACTGATACTGGTTCCAGATGTTCACCATGCGGTCCAGTTTTTCTTCGTCGGTCTTCACGACGTAGATGTCCAGCAGGCGGTCCCAGTAGGCTTTCAGTTCGGCAAAGGCAGCATCTACTTTGGCGGTAGTGTCGAAGGCCGAAATCATCGCCTTAGCTTTTACCTTATTTATAATAGGTGAAGAGGGTACACTCTGCTTGAACGCTTCATGCAGAGATTCTTCACGTTCCTCGAACTTTGCCTCCTGCTTGTTTTCCACATAGCCCAGCAGGAAGATGAAGTCGCGGCTTTCGCCGGGTTGCAGTTCTACTTCCAGATAGTGCGAGGCGATGGGACTCCAACCGTGGGCAATGCTGTTGCCCGGTCTGCCTTCTACTACCCGTTCCGGGTCGGCAAACTCGTTGTAGAGTCCCACGAATGTTTCGCGGTCGGTATCGAAACCGTCTACGGGTGTATTGACACTGTAGAAGGCGTAGTGATTGCGGCGTTCCTTGTATTCCGTCTTGTGGTAGATGACAGACCCGTCCACTTCCACCTCTCCCGTGGAGAAGTTACGCTGGAAGTTCTCCATGTCCGTAGCGGCATTCCACAAGCACCATTCGGCAAAAGAGAATAGTTTGAGTTTTCTCACTTTGGCAGAAGTGTTCCGCAAGGTCAGCTTCTGCACCTCTCCCCAGGTCTTCAGTGGGACGAAGAAGAGCAGGCTGGCTTCGATGCCGTCTTTGGCTCCGGTGATGCGGGTGTAGCTCATGCCGTGGCGGCATTCGTAGCTGTCGAGTGCGGTCTTGCAGGGCTTCCAGGTGGGAGACCATACGTTGCCGCCTTCATTGATGTAGAAGTAGCGTCCCCCGTTGTCCATCGGCACGTTGTTGTAGCGGTAGCGGGTGATGCGGCGGAACTTGGCGTCCTTGTAGAAGGAATAGCCTCCGGCGGTATTGGAGATGAGTGAGAAGAAGTCTTCATTGCCTAGGTAGTTAATCCATGGCCAAGGTGTCTTGGGGTCGGTAATGACGTATTCGCGGTTGTCGTCATCGAAATATCCGAATCTTTTGTCTTGCATATTATTTCTTGTATTTAGTTTGATACATTCTTCATTAGTTGTGCCATCCGGCCATTTTCCCGGAAGCACGCTTCAAATTTAAAAACTTTTCTCCTATCACCCTTGTTTGCCCGGCGTGTTTTTTCCCTTCGGAAACATGAAGTACCGGAAAAAGATACAAAAGTATCACTGTACGAGTCTATTTCGCCCTATCTTTGTAAACACATTTTATGATTAACCGATATGAAACACTTATTCGCATTTCTGTTCCTTCTTGGAATTACCTTTTCTCTTTCCGCCCAATCTGTCCGCGAACGTATTTTGCTGGACGACGGCTGGCAGTTTGCTTTTGGCAATGCTTCCTCACCGGAGAAAGACTTCGGCTGCGGAACGGAGTACTTCAACTATCTGACCAAGGCAGCCTCTATCCATAACGAGGGTCCTTACTCCCTCAAGTTCAATCCGGAGAAGTGGGGTGTGGGCTGGAAGACGGTCAACCTTCCGCATGACTGGGTGGTTGATTTGCCTTATGCCAAAGAGGCGAGCCACAGTCATGGCTATAAAGCCGTCGGCTATAAATTCCCCGAAAACTCTGTGGGATGGTACCGAAAGACCATCACCGTGCCACAAGAGGACCTCGGCAAACATCTTTATCTTCAGTTCGACGGTATCTTCCGTGATGCCCGTATCTGGATAAACGGTTTCTACCTGGGACACGAACCGAGCGGCTATGCCACGCAGGTGTATGACATTACGGAATACTTGAATTACGGAGAAGAGAATCTTATCTGCGTCCGTGCGGATGCCACGCTCGAGGAGGGCTGGTTTTACGAGGGTGCGGGCATCTACCGCCATGTATGGCTGAACAAGACGGCGCCGTTACATGTAGCTCCTTTCGGAACCTTTGTGCACAGCACGCTGGCCGCACCTTTTGACAAGGCCAAGCTGACGATAGAGACCACTGTTGAAAACTCCGGTCTGCAAACGGAGGATTACCGCCTCTGCCATATCCTCCGGGATGCCGACGGCAAGGAAGTGGCACGCTGCGAAACGGCCGGTAAGCCGGTACTGCCGAAAGACCGCCAGCTCACCGTCGGTGAAATAGCGCTGGACAAACCTTATCTTTGGAGTGTGGATACACCTTATCTATATACACTGCTTACGGAAGTCTATCAGCATGGCAAGCTGGTGGATGCTTATACCACTACTACGGGTATTCGTGACATCCGCTTCGATGCCGACAAGGGCTTCCTCTTGAACGGACAGCCTCTGAAACTGAAAGGTGTGAACATGCACCAAGACCACCCCGGAGTAGGTGCCGGCATTCCCGATGCCCTGCAAGTGTACCGACTGAAGGAACTGAAGAAGTTCGGCTGCAATGCCTACCGTTCTTCCCATAACCCGATGACTCCCGAAATGCTCGATGCCTGCGACAGCCTCGGCATCCTTGTGATAGAAGAAAACCGTCTGACGGGTGTCAACGAGGAACATACTCGCCTGCTGAAACGCATGATAGACCGCGACCGCAACCATCCGTGCATTATCCTTTGGAGTGTAGGCAACGAGGAGTGGGGCATCGAGTGGAAAGAAAGCGGTACACGCATTGCTGCCACGATGCGCGAATATTGCCACCGTTTCGACCCTACGCGCCTCATGACCGTTGCTTCGAGCAGTGGCCCTGCCATCTTGATTCCCGCAGACGTGGCCGGTTATAACTACATCCTTCAGAATCCAGTAGAGCAGCACCGCAAGGATTATCCCGGCCGCCGTGCGCTCGGTTCGGAAGAGACTACGGGCTGTGGTACGCGCGGCATCTACTTCGATGCCCACGACAAAGGCCACATGGTGGCGCACAACCGCAAGCCGAACGGACCTGACAGCCTGCTGAACTGCATCGAGCGTGGCTGGAAATTCTATGACGAACGTCCCTATTTGGCGGGTCTTTTCTATTGGACGGGTTTCGACTACCGCGGCGAGCCCAACCCCATGAAGTTCCCGGCTACGGGTTCACAATTCGGCATTCTGGACTACTGCGGTTTCCCCAAGGACGAAGCCTGGTATCTGAAGTCCTGGTGGACGGATGAGCCGGTGCTGCACATCCTTCCTCACTGGAATCTGCAAGGTCACGAAGGTGATAGCATCGACATTTGGGTATACAGCAACTGCGATGAAGTGGAACTGACTGTGAACGGCAAGAAACTGGATCGCAAACCGATGCCCCGAAACGGCCATCTTTCCTGGAAAGCCGTTTTCCAGCCCGGTGCAGTGAAGGCTGTAGGCTATAAGAACGGCAAAAAAATATTGGCCCGTACTGTGGAGACTACCGGTGCTCCTGCCCGTATCTCCCTGACGGCAGACCGTCCCGTCATTCAGGCAGACAATCGGGATGTGGCAGTGTGTAATATTGAGTTGCAGGACAAGAAGAAACGTTTTGTCCCCACTGCCTGCAACGACTTGACGATAACCGTCTCCGGTCCGGTACGCATCCTTGGGGTGGGGAATGGAGACCCCGCTTATCAGGCTACGGAACGTCCGGCCGACGCCGATGCCCGCACCTATCAGGTAAAGGCATTCAACGGACTTGCACAGGTGCTGTTGCAAAGTACCGGCGAAGCGGGAGAAGCCACACTGACGGTCGTTTCGGAAAACCTGCCGGAAACTTCCTGCGTTTTGAAGCTGCAGAAGTAAGCAGCTTATCATTCATATCATCCGGCGAAGCGGAGACCTTTCTTTTGTCTATGGGGCAAGAGAGGGATCTCCGCTTCTTTCTTCCTCAAACTATAGTGTGTAAGTGTACGAGATGCGCATCTCGTGTTGTATGAGATGTATATCTCGTACAGCATGAGATATACATCTCATACATCCTTACATTAGAGCCTGAGGGGGAGAAGAACGGAAGTTTTGCTTTTCCGGGCGGGACTTTCCCGGGTATCTTGCTCATATATAACAATTATTACCTCTAAATGTAACAAATGGTACTGTTGTGGGATTAAAAAGAATGAGTATATTTGTGGCATGATATTTTTTTAACCAATGCCTATGGAAAACCAGAACTATATCATGAGGGAGATAACCCCTCTGTCGGAACGTGACTGTTTCTATATTGCCGATCGTCGCAAAACAGAATTTACCTACCCCATCCATTGTCACGCAGAGTATGAACTGAACTTCACGGAACATGCTTCCGGCGTACGCCGTGTGGTGGGCGATTCTGCCGAGATTATCGGTGATTATGACCTGGTGCTGATAACCGGTAAGGAGTTGGAGCATGTATGGGAGCAACATGAATGTACCTCCGGGGATATTCGGGAGATTACCATCCAGTTCTCTCCCGACTTGTTCTTCGGGAACGTTGTCAACAAGAACCAGTTCGACAGTATCCGCCGGATGCTGGAGCGTGCACAGTGCGGACTTAGTTTCCCCATGCAGGCCATCATGAAGGTGTACAACTGGCTGGATAAGCTGGCTTCCGAGGAGCAGGGCTTTTATGCCGTGATGAACTTTCTCCGTATCCTTTACGAACTTTCCCTCTATGACAATGCTCGGGTGTTGTCCAGTTCTTCGTTTGCCAAGATAGAGACTTTCTCTGACAGCCGCCGGGTACAGAAGGTGCAGAAATACATTTCCACCCATTATCAGGAGGATATCCGGTTGGCTTCATTGGCCGATATGGTGGGCATGACCCCGGTCTCTTTCAGCCGTTTCTTTCGCCTGCGCACCGGCAAGACGCTTTCCGACTACATTATTGATATCCGTCTGGGCTTTGCCACGCGTATGTTGGTAGATTCCACGCGTACTATTGCAGAGGTGTGCTATGACTGCGGCTTCAACAATCTGTCCAATTTCAATCGTATGTTCAAGCGGAAGAAGGGATGCTCGCCGAAGGAATTCCGTGAGAATTATCGGAAAAAGAAGCTGGTGATATGATAAAAAAGTATTGGTATTCTTCATTGGAAGTGCCTATTTTTGCACCGATGATTAATACTAATATCTGATATCATGAAAAGAGTTTTTTCCTTATTTTTATGTCTGCTGTGTGTATGTGCTGTGACGGCGCAGATACGCGGCAATGAGATCCGTGTAGTCGTTTCACCCGACCATAGCGATTGGGTGTATCGTCTGAATGAGAAGTGTACGTTTACCGTCCGGGTGCTGAAGGTACAGAACCTCTTGCCCGATGTCAAGATTGACTATGAACTGGGCCCCGAAATGTATCCTACTGAAGTAAAGAAAGACATGGTGCTGAAAGATGGTACCTTGAAGTTGCAAGGCACGATGAAGACTGCAGGCTTCTTGCGTTGCAAGGTCAAGGCGCATGTGGACGGCCGGACTTATGAAGGGCTGGCTACATCGGCCTATGCTCCTGAGCAGCTGCAACCCGTGACGAAACTTCCTGCCGATTTTCAGGATTATTGGGCCAAGACCTTGGAAGAGGCGCGCAAGACTCCGTTGAATCCCCTTATGACGCTGCTTCCCGAACGCTGTACGGAAACGGATAATGTATATCAGGTCAGCTTCCAGACAAAAGCCTGGGGAGGACGTTTTTACGGTATTCTCAGTATTCCCAAGAAAGAAGGGAAGTATCCGGCTTTGCTGCGTGTGCCCGGTGCGGGTGTCCGCCCTTATGCGGGAGATACGTATACGGCTCCTGGAAAGGTAATTATATTGGAGGTGGGTATCCACGGCATTCCCGTCACGATGCAGCAGTCTGTATATGATGCGCTGGCAGGTGGGGCGCTGAGCAATTATTGGACGTTCGGCCGCGACAATCGGGATGCTTCTTACTATAACCGTGTGGTGGTAGGCGCTTTGCGTGCTGTGGATTTTATCTGTTCGCTGCCGCAGTACAACGGGAAAGCGCTGGGCGTTACGGGCTCCAGCCAGGGCGGTGCCTTGTCTGTGATTACGGCGGCTCTTGATTCACGCGTTACTTTTCTGGCGGCAGTTCATCCTGCCCTGTGCGACCACGAAGCCTTCTTCAAGAAGCGTGCTTGCGGTTGGCCCCATTATTTCTATTATTACGGTGCTCCCGATGAAAAGCAGCTTGAAACGGTTCGCTATTATGATACGGCAAACTTTGCCCGCCTGCTGAATGTGCCCGGTTGGTTCAGTTGGGGGTATAACGATGAGGTCTGTCCTCCCACTTCCATGTATGCAGCCTACAATGTGATTGCTTCTCCGAAGGAATTGCATCCTTATCTGGAAACCGGACATTATTGGTATCAGGAACAGTGGGATGAATGGCTGGACTGGATACGGAGACAACTTGATGTGCCAATGTGATTAATCACATTGGCACATTAATCTGATAATATAGTATCATTTTTTATGATATGATCCGCGTATCTTTGTGTATCGCTTAAAAACTGATAATATGAAGAAACAATTCCTTTTACTGACAGTACTTTTATTCCTTTTGGGAGCATGTGCCCCTAAGCCTGCGGAGCATTCGTTTATTAAGGTCAATGCCGATGGACAGTTCGTTCGCGACGGAAAACCCTATTATTTTGTAGGTGCCAATTTCTGGTACGGTGCCATTCTTGGTTCCGAAGGTGAAGGCGGCAATCGTGAACGGTTGCATAAGGAGCTGGACTTTCTGAAAAGTATTGGCATCAACAACCTGCGCGTATTGGTGGGTGCTGACGGTGAAAATGGCATAAAGACGCGGGTAGAGCCCTCTTTACAAGTGGCACCGGGCGTCTATAATGATACTATTTTAGCCGGATTGGATTATTTTATGAATGAACTGCGTGAACGTGATATGACAGCTGTCCTCTATTTGAACAATTCCTGGGAATGGAGCGGTGGCTATTCCGTTTACCTGCAATGGTCCGGACACGGTGATGCCGTGGTACCTGCCGTAGACGGATGGCCCGCCTATATGGCTGTCTCTTATACACATCTGACGCTGCCGACGA
>ENA-OZXP01000059-OZXP01000059.1-human-gut-metagenome-genome-assembly--contig:-NODE-59-length-22775-cov-9.227157_pt1 | contig 22775 bp, 17 predicted proteins | sample MGYA00243546_ERZ654105 | MGnify/ENA primary metagenome ERZ654105 (study PRJEB26926, sample SAMN06165055) | human gut metagenome | biome: ENVO:00009003; feature: ENVO:2100002; material: ENVO:00002003... | reverse complement strand
CGTTGAAGATCACCTTCGCGCCCTTGGCGAGGTTGTCCGGAACAACGTACTTGTACAGGTCGGTCTGCTGGCAGCCGTCGGTCGCGCTCGGGGCGGTCATCTCCACGCCCGGCCAGGCCGCGTTGTTCGCCGCGGTCGCGCCGTCGCCCGTGTACACGTACGCGTAGATCTTGCCCCAGCCCGAGGGCTTCGAAGCGTAGACGGTGTTCTTCGCGACCGGGTCAGGCGGAAGCTCACCGGTCACGGTCACGGTGATCGACGCGGTCTTGGTCCCGGACTTCGCGGTGATCGTGGCCTTGCCGGCCTTCCTCGGGGTGACCACGCCCTTCGGGCTGACGGTCGCCACGTCCTTGTCGGACGAGCTCCAGCTCACGGACGCGCCCTTCGGATCGGTCGTGGCGGTCAACTGCTTCGTGGCCACGCCATCGGACAGATCCACGGAGTAGTCGCCCTGATCAATCTTCACGGACTTGGTCGGGATGACCACGCAATTGCGGGCCTCCCAGGTGCCGGACGAAGTGTTGCCGTCCCAAGCGTAATTGCCGTCGATCTTGAGGCCAGCGGCATCTACGCCTTCGGTGGTGTCGGCAGGGTACTTCTGGGTATTCGTGGCATTGCCATCGTTGAAGATGATGCGAGTATTGCTTCCCTCGAGATCGTCGGGAATCTCATACTTGTACTCGTCATCCTTGCCGCAAGTGTCTCCCGAAGCGACCTGTGTCATCGGCTCGCCCGGCCACTTCGCATTTTCCTTCAAAGTGGTGGCGCTCGAATCGTCTACATACACATAGGCGTACAGGTTGCTCCACGCACTCGGCTTCTTCGCATAAGCCGTGCTGGTGGCGGCCGGATCCTTCTTCGTGTACTTGTATGTTGCGGAGACCGTTTGGCCATCCGCATCCTTGCCCTGCAGCTTCACGGTGATGGTGTCACCGATTGCCGTGGAGGCGCCGATGGTGATGGTGTCGCCATCCTGATACGAGCCGGACTTGCCCTCCGAAGTGGTGTAGGTGGCATCGGTGACGTTGTTCGCATTCAGGGTAACGGTAGTGGTGTCCGTCTTGAACGAGCTGTCGCCCGGGGTTGCGGAGACCGAACCGGAATTGTCGGTGAAGAACACACTGATCTTGCCGCCGGGAGCGGAGCCGGAAGTGATCTTGCCGCCGGAAACGGTGATGGTACCGCCGGAGACCTGGTCCTTGTAGGTGCCGTCGTCAAGGTTGGTGGCAGTGCCGGACAGCTCTTGCGTATCACCCATGTTGGTGATGGTCACGCCGTCGTTCTTGAAGTTGCCGTCCTTGATGTAGCGTTCCACCATGAGGCAGGAATTCGCGCCGCAGTTGCGCAGATACTCCGAAGCCTTGTTGTTGTTCATAGTATTGCGGAAGTGGTTCACCGCCACAACCTGCGCATCCTTCCAAGAATCCGCACCGGCATCGCCGAGTTTGCTCTCCTCGGAGAACTGTGGCTGGCTGCCGCCGGAACCGACCGGGCGGTCGAAGTACAGCGGCATGGTCTGGGAGCGGGAACCGATGACGCCCCAGCCCATGGTCATCTGCCACTCGCTCATGCCGGTGGATTCCCTATCGCTATTGGAATAGTTATCATGCGATTCCACCCAAGAGACAAGATTGCTCGGGCTGGCGGAGTTGCTCCAATCGGACAGGGTGCCGGCGTTCAAGTTCTTCGAATTCAGGGCTCCGCGCAGCTTGCTGCCGTAGGAGGATGCGGTGACGCCGCCGCCGTTCTTGCTGTGGCTGGAGAACAGCTTTGCATAGTCGCTATCGCGGGAGATGGAATCCTGCAACACTTCGCCGTATTGGAACTGCGCGCCATTGTTAAGAATGATGTTCCAATACTGGGAGCCGTTATACTCGTCCGGCAGTTCGATGTGCTTGGCCGCATCGAAACGGAACCCGTCCACACCGTCGTTGACCGCTTGCACGAGGAAATCGTGCATCATGTTGGCGGTTTCGGTGTTCTCAGTGTTGATGTCATACAGGCCGAGCAGCTTGCAGTGGGTCACCTGATAGCGGTTGTTCCAATCCTGCACATCACCGTCATTGCAGTCGTGGTGGTAGTACTCGGACTTCTTCCAACGATCGGCGATGGCGCCCCAAGTCGCGGTCATATGGTTGGCTACCACATCGACGATGATACGCACGCCGTACTTGTGAGCCGTGTTGCACAGGCTCTTCAGATCATCTTCGGTGCCCATCACCCAGTTGCCGATGGTGGTGTCGGTCGGCTGATACACGTAGTACCAGTTCTCGGTGAAGATCATGCCCTTGCCGCCGTTATGAATAGCGGAAATCGGCTCGGTCTGCACGGAGGTGTAACCGGCTTCGGCAATAGCGGGGATGTTTTCCTCAATGGTTTTGAAGCTCCACTCCCATGCATGCAGGGTGGCGCCCTCGCTCATTTGCTGCGCTAGTCCGTAATGCTTGCGCGCCTGTTCGAACGTGGTGTTTTCAACGGTGTCGGCGTAGCTGTCGCGATCGGTGCTGGCCTGTGCTGCGGTGCTGGCGATTGCCAGTCCGCCGAAGGCGGTCGCCGCGGCGGTGATGCCGACCACCACTTTCTTGCTAATCTTCAGCCCCAGCCTATGCCAGGTCGGTGCGGGTTTCCGATGTTTCATGACTCCTTTGTTCCTTACTGACGGCCCCTTATGACGGGGGTTTATCTTCCCTGATAACGTTTGCTCTCTTGCGAACGTATGCCGTATATTCTATACCTTTTGCAGAGCACCAAAGTATGAAAAATGGCGGAATGTCAATGAAAATCGTTGCTGCAAACAACAATGGATGTTGCAAAAATTTGCTGTCAGCTTTGCAGGGGTTACCCCGATCGAATGGCAATTTGTGGAGGTGGAATGCGTAACGATTGCAAGTTGTGGCGTGAAGGAGCGTTGAAAAGGAGTTTGCAAAAATTTTCAGTGTATGCAAACGTGAGCTCGGGGTTATTGGGTAAAGTTTGTATGAAATATATACATAAAACGTTTTCTTTTTTCGGAAAATTTACGCATGACACCGTATGGGGTGGAGGTGGATGGGTCGTTGTAAAATCGGGGGTATGGCTGAAGAGACGTTTACTCCCAAGAACATTATTGTGACCGGTGGCTGTGGTTTCATCGGATCGAATTTCGTGCATTACGTGGTTGACCATCATCCGGACGTGCATGTGACCGTGTTGGACAAGCTCACCTATGCGGGCAATCCGGAGAACATCGCGGGTCTTCCCGAGGACCGTGTGGAATTGGTCGTGGGTGACATCTGCGATGCGGATCTGCTGGACCGTATCGTGCCGGGCCATGACGCGATCGTGCATTACGCCGCCGAGTCGCATAATGACAACAGCATCGCGGATCCGGAACCGTTTTTGAGGACGAATGTGGAGGGCACGTTCCGTCTGTTGGAGGCGGTCAGGAAGTACGGCATCCGTTACCATCATGTGAGCACGGACGAGGTGTACGGGGACCTCGCGCTGGATGATCCGGCGAAGTTCACCGAGCATACGCCCTACCATCCGTCCAGCCCGTATTCGTCGACGAAAGCCGCGAGCGATATGCTGGTGCGCGCGTGGACGCGCACGTACGGGATCCGCGCGACGATTTCGAACTGCAGCAATAATTACGGGCCTTTCCAGCATGTGGAGAAGTTCATCCCGCGCCAGATCACGAACATCCTGGACGGGAAGCGTCCGAAGCTGTACGGGCAGGGCCTGAACGTGCGCGACTGGATCCACACCGAGGACCACAGCTCGGGCGTGTGGACGATCCTGACGAAGGGCCGTGTCGGCGAGACGTATCTGATCGGCGCGGACGGCGAGAGGAACAACATCACCGTGCTGCGCATGATCCTCAAGATGATGGGCCAGGCGGAGGACGCGTTCGACTGGGTCAAGGACCGTCCGGGCCATGACCGCCGGTACGCGATCGACTCGACCAGGCTGCGCACCGAATTGGGCTGGACGCCGAGGCACACGGACTTCGAATCGGGCCTCGCGCAGACGATCGAATGGTACACCGAGAACCGTGCCTGGTGGGAGCCGGCCAAGGCTGCGACCGAGGAGCGTTACAAGCGGCAGGGCCAGTGAGGCCCGGACCGCGTGGACGGGCGGGGGAATCGGATCATGCTCCCTTTCCTTGTCCGTCCGCGTGGGGGACGCGGGTCCGGGCGTGCCGGTTTCCGCCTGTGTTTTGATGTTTTTTGAGGATGGAGTGAGTGATGGATTTCGAGAAGGATTTGAGGGCCGTGGAGACGAACATTTCCGGCCTGATTGTGTTCGATCTGCCGGTGCATGGCGATAACCGTGGCTGGTTCAAGGAGAATTGGCAGCGTGCGAAGCAGACCGCGTTGGGGTTGCCTGATTTCGGTCCGGTGCAGAACAACATCAGCTTCAACGCGAAGAAGGGTGTGACGCGTGGCATCCACGCGGAGCCGTGGGACAAGTACATTTCCATCGCGGCCGGCTCGGTGTTCGGCGCGTGGGTGGATTTGCGTCCGGGCGACTCGTTCGGCCAGGTGTATACGACCGTGTTGGATCCGAGCAAGGCGATCTACGTGCCGCGTGGCGTGGGCAACAGCTTCCAGGCGTTGGAGGACGGTACCGTGTACACGTACTTGGTGAACGCGCACTGGAGTCTGGAGCAGAAGAGGACGTACACGTTCGTGAACCTCGCCGACCCGGACCTGCACATCCAGTGGCCGATCCCGTTGGAGGAGTCCGAGCGGTCCGAGGCGGATTTGCATCATCCGATGCTCAGGGATGCGAAGCCCATGGCGCCGCGTCGTACGATGGTGACGGGCTGCAACGGCCAGCTGGGCCACGCGATCCGCGACTACGTGGAGAGCCATGGTCTGGAGGGGTTCGAGTTCAACGACATCGACACGTTCGACTTCTCCGATCCGGCCCAGTACGACCAATTCGACTGGAGCCTGTATGGCACGATCATCAACGCGGGCGCGTACACGGCCGTGGACAGGGCGGAGACCCCGGAGGGTCGTGCCTTGGCGTGGAAGGCGAACGCGCAGGGGCCGGCGTTGTTGGCGCGTGTGGCCCGTGAGCATAACATCACGTTGGTGCACGTGAGCTCGGATTACGTGTTCGACGGGACGCGCGAGCTGCACGACGAGACCGAATCGTTCGCTCCGTTGGGCGTGTACGGGCAGTCGAAGGCCGCGGGTGACATCGCGGTCGCGAACGCGCCGCGTCATTACATCCTGCGTTCGAGTTGGGTGATCGGCGAGGGCCATAACTTCGTGAAGACCATGATGGGCTTGTCCGGCCGGGTCGCGAAGGGCGAGCTACCGAAGGTGACGGTGGTGGATGACCAGTACGGGCGGCTCACGTTCACCAGGGATATGGCCGAGGCGATCTTCCACCTGCTCGGTTCGGACGCCGCGTATGGCACGTATGATCTGACCGGGTCGGGCGCGGTGAGGTCCTGGGCGGATATCGCACGTGGGGTGTTCGATCTGGCGAACGGGAACGGCGAGAAGGTCGAGCCTATCAGCACTGCGGAGTATTTCGCGAACGCGAAGAACCCGGTGAGCCCGCGTCCGACGTATTCCGCGTTGGACTTGTCGAAGATCGAGGCGACGGGGTTGAAAGTGCCCGATTGGGAGGAGTCCCTCAAGGCATACGTTACCAAGGAACTGAACAAGTAGCGGACCATGCTTGGGCGGCTCTCTTCGCGGGGTCGCCCGGCATTTGACAATACGCAATAGAGAAGGGGAATCCACATGAAGGGCATTATTCTTGCCGGTGGTTCGGGCACGAGGTTGTATCCGCTGACCACGGTCACGTCGAAGCAGCTGCTGCCGGTATACGACAAGCCGATGATCTACTATCCGCTCAGCGTGCTGATGATGGCCGGGATTCGTGACATCCTGATCATCAGCACGCCGAAGGATCTGCCGAACTTCGAGCGGCTCCTGGGTGATGGTTCGCATTACGGGGTGCGGTTCTCGTACAAGGTGCAGCCCAGCCCGGACGGGTTGGCTCAGGCGTTCCTGTTGGGTGAGGAGTTCATCGCGGGCGAGCCGTGCGCGCTGGTGTTGGGCGACAACATCTTCTACGGCAACGGTCTGGGCGCGACTCTGCGTGGCGCGGTCGCGAAGGCCGAGTCCGGCGAGGGCGCGAGCGTGTTCGGCTATTATGTCGACGATCCGGAACGGTATGGCGTGGTCGAGTTCGACGAGGACAGGAAGGCCGTGTCCATCGAGGAGAAGCCTGCGAAGCCGAAGTCGCATTACGCGGTGACCGGCCTGTATTTCTACGACGAGCACGTGGTCGAATACGCCAAGCGGGTGAAGCCGAGTGCGCGTGGCGAGTTGGAGATCACTGACTTGAACCGTATGTATTTGGATGCGGGCATGCTGAACGTGCGTACGTTGGGTCGTGGTTACGCGTGGTTGGATACCGGCACGATGGATTCTTTGTTCGAGGCGGGTGAGTTCGTGCGTACCGTGCAGCGTGCGCAGGGTCTGCCGATCGCGATCGTGGAGGAGATCGCCTTCGAGAACGGTTGGATCACGCGCGACCAGCTCATGGAGTCCGCGGATCGTTACGGCAAGAGCCCCTACGGCCAGCATCTCAAGGGCATTGCCGACGGTGAGATTATGCTCGTCCCCAACCAGAAGAACTGACGGGGGTTCGTTTCCGAGGGCTTGTTCCCGGAGTCCTGTCCTCGTGACGGGCGTTCCGGCCATTTGTTTTTCAATGCTCCTGTGACAGTCCTCATAACCAAAATCCGTGTGGCCAACTTTGTGTTGGTCACACGGATTTCTGTTTATCAATGGTTACTCATCGGTGTTTGAGCGTTGGATGCATCGGTCGATCGCCGCTTGGTGGAAGTCTCTTGGCTGGATAAACAGGTTTTTAAAGCAGCTTTCTTGTTGGTGCCAGGATACTGGTCAGACGTTCTTTCCGTCAGATGCTTCCTTCTCTCCTTGATTTGTATCTTGGATTTGCCAAGCTGCGAGCGAGTTAAATCCATCGGTAAGTTGATTGCAGACGTAAACAAACCGTTCTTTCCAATCGGTGGATGTGCAATCTCCTAACAGTCTGCGAAGTCTTTTTGATGCATCGCCTTTCCCATTAGGACGATGCGCTGCACCTCCTCCAGAACGGAAATCCTGCACATATTTCAGGTACTCGAAGGGTGATGCGTCGGCTCCTTGTGATTGGAAAAACGAGATTGCTAATTGTATGGGTCCAATTTTCTCGTCGGTGTTTTCCGAGAGCTTACGTAGTTGCTTTCCGTCTAGGGTATCTGCAAGCGCTTTCGTCAAAGCCAACATCGCATTGTTGAATGCTTCAGTGTTGTCCACTGTTGGCACTGCAAGCGTGTTGATCTTTTTGAGAGTGTGGCTATCCGGCTCTTTCCAGATACTTACGCCTAGCTGCTCTTTGACGTTTTCGGAGGCTTTTCTGAAAGCGGACATAAGTTCTAGAACGGGCGCATCGCTGGCGTCCGTGGGTATATTGAAGTGATCTCGCAATACCCGGTTGGGATTTGGAGTGCCGGATGGGGCGATATTAAAGGATTTCCAGTACGGCAATTCCTTATGAGGCAATCTGCTGCCTAGATCTCCTAAGTATGCTTCGACAAGACCATCGGAGTTCGTGCTGATGTCAAGCTGCCATAGGGTTCTTCCATTAATTACGCAGGCAATGGAGCGGTCCGATACCTGATACTTGTCTGGATTGGCAGAGTATCTCTGCAACACTTCTGGCTTGAAACAAACTTGCTCAAGCTTGTTTGGCTGATTTGGACTGGAGCCAGGGTATCCAGAAAGCTGGGATGGATCGCAGCTTGCGGGAATAGGCTTGCCATCCGAGGCTAGCCCAATGATGAAACTCGGATACTCTGTTGTTGCTTCATCATCAAGAAATCGCGGGAATTGAGTGTTCTTCGCGCCATGGATTATGTATTTCCCGAATAGTGCTATTACGCTTTTCCGCAAAGGGCTTTCAGGTTCCTTCATAAAAGTATATGAACACCAGTCTCTGCTGTTCTCCTGCCGGGCATCATCATTACAAGGAAGACCGGCATAGGTGTCATCCGTGTATAACAGTAATTCTTTATCGCAGTAGTACAGGAAAGTACGTAATTCCAGCGCTCTGACTTCTAATTTCCAATTAGCTTTGTCATCGTCAGGGGTATCCAGTGTAAAACGCAGTAGTGGCAGTTCTTTCCCCGTCGAATCGGTGTATTTCCACTCATCTTTTATCCTGTATGCATTCCAAAACCATAGGAACGACGGCAGAATGTCGACTTCTGGCGTCGTGCTTCCTAGGGCGTTACGTATTTGTGCGAAGAAGCTGCGGAATGGATCGGACGTTGACTGAAGGCCATAGCAGGGTTCATATCCAGTTGCACTTTGCTCCGATATACGCAGATCAAATCTGCCTAATCCAGAGCTGTTGAAGCTATGTAGTGCTTTGTCGATAGAACTGTTCTTATTGTCGATGAGCGCGCAATGTGTGGTTTGGATATATTCCGTCTCGCCATGCTCGTTGCATTCTTTTCTTTCAAATCGATCGATAACAACCCAGTCTAGGGGAGTTGGGGTTGCCGTTCTCAAGCGTTCCTCGAAGAGCTTTGCGGTTGGTTGATCTAGATCCCATTCGTCACCAAGCGTTTTATATACTTGTTTCATTTTGTTTCTTTTCTAAGGTATCGGGATTCGTTAGTGGAATATTAGAAAAGAACCCCTTGTGCTTCTTTTATGAAAAGATATGATAAGGAATCATATTCTGATTCTTTTAAATCAACCATAGCGGGAATAATTGTCTGTGCGAAAGCTTGAAGATTACAGGTCCCTCGTTGAACGTTTGCAATTCCATTTATATAATCAAATTTGATGTTCTTTTCCCTCTTCGAAATTGAAATCTGCACTTCACAGGATATGACTCGGGCATTCTTCCCAAACATTCGCAGGGTATTGCTTTTTTGGATTTTAGAGTCCGGAATATTATAAACAGTTACACTGTCGCGGTTGTCTACTTGAACTCGCTGTATTTTTAATCCAGCCACTCTATGGATAAAGGTGTCAACGTCCAGCCCTTCATACATTGCAATATTTTCGGATTCATACATCTTCTTGATATCTTCGGTCGAATCTGAGAATATAATTTGCGTCGTTCCATTTGTAGCAATTAGATGTTTTTCGTCGATGGTCCAGTGCCAAAAAGGAAGATGCGCTGACTCGGAGAATAAAGATGGCGGTGTTTGAACAACTTTTGCTGCTTTAACAGCAATTGTGTTTGCCTTTCCCGCAATCAAGGAATTGAAGCTGCAGGGGTGTTTTTGTGCATTCAGCTGAGACGTTTGTGGAAGTGTGAGCTTTGCGGGTATAGATGACCATTGCGTGTTTTCGTCTGAATGGGAAAGAAGATAGTCCCATCCTTCGTCATTGATCTCTTTTTCCAATAAAACAGGTGAAGGATAGTCGGTTATTGCTCCGCCATGTCCGCACCATAATGCTTGGTAAAACGAATCAATCTGGTTTCTTCCGTCATTGGACATAACCTGGTGCATTGTTTGCAATGATTGCGCTACTTGATCCCCATTAAGAGATTCTGCAGCGTTAGTTCCGTCGATAAAATCTTGCGCTGTCTTTATTGCTAAGGGTTTTGTAAAAAGTCCGCGCCCATACTGAGGTATGGGGTAGTTGACGATTTTATATATAGTTTGTTCCCGATTTTGCTTTGCAAGCATCCCTAAAGTCATGGTGTTGCTGATGAGGGAGTTGATGGTTTTGCTCTGAAGCTCAGGAGTGCTCTTATCGGTAATTTCACTAAAATCTTCGATTGTGAGAATAATCGGATGGAAAATGTCTAATAGTTTTGCATCCTCAAGAATCCAATTAATATCTGGAGTTGTTCGTATATATAAATATCTTTCTTGTTTATTCCAGTCGATGACCATATCTGGAATAAAAGTATGATTGAAATAGTCGGTATATCGGATATTTGATTCTGGACTGCACTGTTCGATGTAATATCGTGTCTTATCTTTTATGGATTGAATTGTTTCAATTTCATCGCTGCGCATCATAGGACATCATCATCCTTCTTTTCCCGTACGATATTGTGCTATTACTCCCATTTCCTCTCTGGAAATAGTTAGAAAATCTTCCTGTTCTTTTGAAAGAACTAGAATCCATATGTCTTTGGATAGATTATCTAGAAACTCTTTCTCTTGAGAAAGGGCTTCTTCCGCTTCTTGAGTATTTGAAATATTTAGAGACCTTGTCTGATTTCTTTTGTTTAAGATTGCTTTCTTAATTTCTTTTGGTGAACGCAACTGATCCCATTTTGTAACTCCAAATGGAGACCAGGTAATCCATAGAAAAACGTCAGCGAATTTCGGATCTTCTTTTCTGGCTACGTAGCATTTTGCCAAAAAATCAGTGAACATGGACAATTGGTCACTGGCACTGGAGTAGTTCTTAACCTCTGCGAAGAAATTTTCTCCTTCGCGGGTTTTGCTGTCGTCGTCGCCTTGTCCAATGAATGATCCACCTAAATCAAAGGAGAAGGTGTTGCTATTGCCTGGCCATTTATAGGTTAATTTTTTAACGGCGGTGGGATCGGGGTTGACCCATTGTACTTTTGCTCTTAATGTGCGTTCGAGCCATCTTTTAGCTCGATGGGCACCTTCTTCACCTTTGCGCTGTATTTCTTCACCTGACGGCATGAGATAACTATATCTCTTTTTACGAATTAGGGGGATTGCTTGTCGAGGACAACGTGGATAACGATATATCATCATGAATTCATACTGACAGGGAATGCTCTCTTTGTCATAGGGCTTGAACTGACCGGTCTTACCGAACGTTGTGAGGATGAGGCTCTAGAACGGGGACATTCCATGATTCATGTGCGTTTGAGGTTGGGGTTGGTCTGTTCCCTGTCGAGGAAGAACCATGCGGAGATGGGGGTGTGGAATGGGGCATCTATGCTGCAGGTTTCGTATGGTCGTATCGTGTTGGCATGAGACCGATGGATCACTTAGATTGTTATTGAGTGCGGTTCCCGTCTTCAACGAATTCTGTTATATGCTAATCGCTACTTCGTGTTGCAGCCAACTCCATCGGATTCGTAGGTATCCTATATCCGCAGTAGCCATGTCTCGCCGAGTTGGCTTGACTGTGTGAGGTTGTGCGAAGGGCTGAGGATAGTTATGTATTACGGTGCTCGGTCTTTTAATGACGAAAAGGAGCTTACCTAGTCGGGCATCGCGGTGCTTTGTGTGGACGTGCTCATGACAGATTGTGCGGTAGTGCTAACACTGGTTAAGTGTGGCATGGAGAAATGACGTGTGGCTTGCCTCGTGCTATGTACCGCACAGTCCATTCGACGATTGTTCTTCGCCGGGCCGGGGATGCTTGCGTGCTGGATGCCTCCGACGCTCAGGCTGGCGTCCGGTTATTGACATGTTTTATCAGACCCGATACGCTATGTTTTTCCGTCGATCTGCGGCAATTGACATACGGGTGGTGTAGGTTTGTTCCTACAAGGCCAACTTGAGTGGATAACGGTTGGGTTCCTGAATGGGAGTAAGACTTTAGGTCGAGAATTCCTTTGCCCCTGGGGTTGGCCTTGTGTCATTTCCCCATCCTTTTTGTTTTATCCTTTATTTGGATGACGTGCTGTGGATTTTTGGAGATTTCATCGACGATAAACGCGACTGCCTGAGCTGTCGCATATTTCGATGCTGTGCCAGTCGCGGAGTTTGTCGTCGTAATTGTGGATGTTGGCTTGAAATATCGGGCCATAGGTGATTTCGTATTCTTCGACCACTAAATGAGTGCCAGTGTTTCGAAGTTCGTCGATGGATTCGAGATTGAGACGGACGGGTTCCTTGCCGTTGGTCATAACCTTTTTGATACAGTCCGCCAGCATAATGACAGGGTCAGCTTAATCTCATCATGTCGATAGTTGAAAACAAAATATGTAGAAATACAGTTCTTTGCTGACGTAAATATGCAAACACGAACGCATCCAACAAGATTTTGCCTTGTGTAATAAAGCGGCATATTCTTGAACATAATTATCTGAGAGCAAGTATGGAAAGGGATTGTTGTGACTGATTTTTTCAATGTCATAATTGGTGGGCATAAAAAATACGCGTTTCCTGAAGACAGGATTTTTGAAGAAACACAGAAGAGTGTCTCTGCTCTGTTTAAGGACGAGGATGGGGATCCTGACTTTCATAAGCTTCAGCAACTGCCTACTATCATGACTCCTGAATATGATGAGGACCGTCCGGCAACAGCACGCATAGGCTATCTGGGACAAGATAACTATGATCCTTATCTTGAAACAGTGGTTGCTTCGTTTCCTGCATTTAAATTAAACGCATTCCTGCCGCGAAATGGTTGGTTGGGACAAAGAACTCGCTGGATTGTGCTGCGTGGCGATCCGTATCGTATGCTCGGTAATTTGCAGCAACAGCAAATTACTCCTGTGGATAGTCCTTTCGTGATGAAGTTTCCGGAAGTTGCAATTGAGGGGAGAAGAATCGGTGTGATGATGCCATTCGGGGGTGGTTATCTCACGGCCGGTAATGACCCAGTGTACAAAGCGATTAAAGATGCAGCTTCAGCGTGTGATTTTAAATGCGTTCGAGCGGATGAATATGTATCTCCTGAAGACATTAAGAAAAATATTTTAGAGCTTATCGAGGGCTCTAAGGCTATTATTGTCGATTTAAGTGGATCGAATCCTAATGTTTTCTACGAAATGGGAATGGCACATGCTCGTGGACGTGTTGTGATTCCGATATGTGAAAAGGACAATAGTCAAACATTGCCGTTTGATGTGAGTCAGTTTCGTACAATTTTCTTTCACAAGGATAATGATTGGGGTCTTAAAGGACTTACCGATAGTCTGATTAAAACATTGAAAGTAATTTGATGATTTCGCTTTTGGTCAAGCAATTGCAATTATTGGTTTTTAACAAATGGATGTTGTAGTGCTTAACGGATCGGTAAAAGTGTCATAATTTTTAAGTGGTTCTTGGGTAATGATTCGCATTGCGGCATGAGGCTCTCGTCACAAGGACAGTTGTTTTTAGCTGGACATACGCGGACATTCTGGTAAGTGAATCATGAAGCCCGGTGAGCATTACGGCGAGGGCTCCTACGATCGGCATCTGAAGGAAATCACCGGCGGCGAGGTTATGCTAGCCCTCTAATCAAACGATTTGATGCGGTTGTTTTATCGTTTGTTGCTTGAGCGGCGAATGATTCCCAATCTAACAACCTTGACTTTTTAACACTAAAAGGCTATAATACTTGTTATGGATTGGGAGTGCCCGATCGGCGAAGGTCTTGGAAGGAATTCCAAGACCTTTCGTTCAATTTTCTTGGGAATTGCCGTACGCTATTTTGTTTTCCTATTCCGTAGGATCAAACTGTGGATAGATTTTCAATCCATAACCTTCAAGTTTTCCATCATGTGAAGTTCGCATTTTTGGTAGGAGCATTTCCCAAGCTCTGTTATGCTGCTCGGGATGCAAATAATGAACGCCTATGGGTCTTGCCACAAGATCGGCGAGTTGAAGCCCGGGTAGATTTGCTTTCTTGCTAACACAATGGAAATCAAACATGCCTTTTATCCCGTTGAGGTTGGATTGCTCTACCATTTTTTTGAATTCTTCTTCAAGGGTTCGATCTTCGTTACGTCCGCGGCTTTCAAATATGATTAGAATTTTACGCCCACGCTGCTCGTGCTCTTGCATTTCGAAAAACACGTGTTCCACTCCAAATTTTGTACCAACGGAATATGGATTGTCTGGTGTATTGAAATGTGAGTATTTTCGTTTATCGATGAGGGAAGACACGATTGTGTATTGGGACTCAATCATGATTTGGTTGAGCCTGTCGAAGAATTTATCACGAATTTCGTCGCGCATGAGAATATTGAAATCTCCTTCACGTTTTCGAATTTCGCGTTCATGAAGGATGGGAATGTCGGAACCAAAGAAATCAAACTTGAGACGTAGAATCTCTGGCACCACGTGAGTATAATAATGAGTTTTTTCAAAGATACAGAATGACAGTACGAATACGGGATAACTGGCGTTAATTGAATTCAGGCTTTGATCGCCGCTTTCGTCAACAAAAACGATATAGTCACCAAAGTTGCTGTTGTATATCCTCATCCCTTGTGATTCTGGTATGTTTTTGAATAGTACCAAATTCTACTTGCTTGTATGGGCATTTGTAGCATAATTAAAAGGGTGATAGAAAATTGGTGACAGGCTTTTAACGCAATGGCAGAAGGGACTGTAAATGCGTATTAAGAGAGTAAAAATTAAAAACTTCCGTACACTTTACGATGTAACAATTGATTTTCATAATATTACTACGTTTATAGGGCCAAATGGTTCTGGAAAATCAACGGTACTGTATGCTTTGGATTGGTTTTTTAACGGATCCAAAGATGGCGAATTGACAGAAGAAGACGCTACTTATAATCATGCTGACGAACCAATTGAAGTGTCGGTCACATTCAATCAGCTTACAGACTCTGATAAACGAGCGCTCGGAAAGTATTCTCCACAAGGCGCAGATGAATTTACTGCTTGGAAAACTTACGACAAAGGCAAAGAGATCCTGTCCGCAAACTCAAAAGGTAACCCTCTTTTTAACGACATTAAGAGATTGACAAAAGCAGGTGATAAAAAAGACGCTTATAACAATCTGCAAAATAGACATCCAGAATTGAATCTCCCGAAAGCAACTACTGCGTCTTCAATAAATGAGGCAATCTCAGCGTGGGAACAATCACATAGCGATCAGCTTGAAGATATGCCTGAAGAAGTGTCAACTTCTTTTAATGGTTTTAACGGCAATGCCGCGATGAAGGATATTTTCAATTTCACTCTTGTAAAAGCTGATTACCGAGCAAGCGAGGAATCTGAAGATTCCCGAAACAGTATTCTCGGTTCAATTATTGGGAGAACCGTCGACCGCAGTGCAGCGGATGAAAGAATTCAAGAGCTTTATTCAGGCATTGAAGAACAAAGAAAACGAATATATGACGAGATATATGGCAAAAAACTCGATGACCTATCCTGCAAGCTGAATTCTATTATAGAGGGATATTCCGTAGGTAGAACAGTTTCGGTTATCTCAGAAACGCAAGAAATCAAACCTCCAAAAACAAATTTTGGCATTCGTGCGCATGATGGTGAAGATGAAACGGAAATTACGAAACAAGGGCATGGATTTCAACGTATGCTTCTGATTTCCGCGCTGCAGCTACTTGCAGAAACATCTAGCCCGAACAAGACTGAAGGCACTCTCTGTCTTGCTATCGAAGAGCCTGAACTGTATCAACATCCTATTCAGGCATTGACTTTTGCGCGAGTGCTCAGAATTCTGGGTGAAGATAACGATAGTGGCATTCAGATTATGTATGACACTCATAGTCCATATTTTCTTGAGCCACAACATTATGATCAAATTTATCGTTTTATTCGGAAGCATGGAAAAAATACAACAGTCAAATTATACAATGTGGTGGAGAAAGAAGTCGACGAAAAGCTTAGGGCATCAGGACAAAAATCGATTAAAACATCCATGGGACATATCATTTGCAATGATTTATCCTCTGCACTTTTTTCAAATGTGGTCATCCTAGTAGAAGGTTCGTCTGACAAGGCGATTCTCGAAGAAGTTGCTAACCGATATTTTGAGGATAATATACAGCTTTCTTCTACCATGGCATTGGGAAAATATGGAATACAAATCCTACCAGCAATCGGCAAGCCTAATATTCCTAAGCTTCATGCTATCCTTGATAAATTTGGTATTACTTCGTTAGTGATGTTTGATAATGATCAATCTAAAAAAACTGGCGATGTAAGTGGTATGGCTAAAGAAAATGACTGTATGTCTCAGTATTTTAGAATTGAGGAAGAATGTGTTGATTGTCGATGGCCGCAAGCGGGTCTATATTCCAATAATACTATTTTTGTCGTTGAAGATAATCTCGAAGAGTTCATGAAACAAAAATGGCTCGGTTGGGAAGATGCCTTATCCCAATCTTGTGATGAACTTAACATAGATAAGAACAGGAATAAAAAGAACGAGATGGCGTATCGGTTGGCTGTGCATAAGCTTGATATTAAAGAATGTCCTTCTGAAATAGTTGCTTTTCTTGAGACTGCAATGTCTGCTGCTAGAAGAATTGTATGATAATTGAAACTTATTGCCTTTTCATCAAAATAAATCTGCGTGACATCGCCAATTTTTGCACTGGCATTCGGCATACATACCGGATGGAACGATGATTAGTCATTGTTTTCTCCATGCTTCGTTGCAGATTGCCTGCTCATGGTCGTATAGGAAAGCCGGGCCGCTTCGATAGTCGGTGTGCAGCTGAGTTCCCATAGCGGAATCTGCTTCGTCAATTGAATGGCCATATCCAGGTACGACTGTGCGCCCTGCGTGTTTTGGGTCTGTAGCTTTGTTGAAGAAGCTAGGGGAGTCCCTGTATGCTGTTCACGTGTTCGATGTGGTTATCCGGAGCCTGTTTGATGAGACATATTCCGGCCACGGGGGCGCTAATGTTCGAACCGAGGACATGCTTGCCGCGCCATGGGGTGCCGAAAGCGCGGACTTCGCCGGAGTCGAAGCGAAGCAGTGGCTTGTCGTGTGTTTCTGCAAATTGGCGTCCACAGTATGGGCACTATTTTTCAGCAGTATAGGCGGCTGGCTTCCAGCGGAAACTGCGCCGTCGGAACCCGCCGCCCCTTTTTCCTTGGTCATCTGGTCATGAGGACGTGCTCGCTGCGGTAGGAGCCTCCCTCGAATCTGACGAGCCTGCCGTGGTGCACGGTGCGGTCGATCAACGCGGCGGCCATGTTCTTGTCGCCGAGCACGCGTCCCCAGCCGGAGAACTCGATGTTCGTGGTGTAGACCACGCTCCGGGTCTCGTAGGAATCCGATATGACCTGGAACAGGAGCCTGGAACCCTCCTCGTCGATCGATAACGCCCGAATTCTTGCGCACTTTCGGATTCCGGCCCTGACGTAAGAGGGCATGGCCCGCGTCCTGTGTACGATTTTCATTCGCCAAAACAAAAAACCGCGATTGGAAGCCAGGAGACGGAACCATGCCCGAGAACATCATACAGATCGACCAGAACCTGCTCGAGACCAGGCTCGACCGGCTGATCACCGAGAAGATGACGCAGATCCTCAACGCGATGCTCGACGCCGAGGCCGACGAGATCACCGGGGCCGCCAGATACGAGCGCAGCGGGGGACGGAAGGCGTACAGGGCCGGCCACTACGAACGCAAGCTCACCGCCAAGGCCGGCAGGCTCGAGCTGAAGGTGCCGAAACTCAAGGGCGCCCTGTTCGAGTCCGCGGTGATCGAACGCTACCGGCGGCGCGAGCAGAGCGTCGAGGAATCCCTGATCGACATGTACCTGGCGGGCGTGAGCACCCGCCAGGTCGACGACATCAGCCAATTGCTGTGGGGAGACCGCATGCCCTCGCAGACATTGAGCGACAAGCTCAAAAGGATCTACGGGGAGATCGACCAGTGGCGCACGAGGCCGTTGGAATCCGAATACCCGTACGTGTTCGTGGACGGCGTGTGGCACAAGCGCTCCTGGGGCGGGCACGTGGAGAACGTGAGCGTGCTCGTCGCCATCGGCGTGGACTCCGAGGGCCACCGCGAGGTCATCGGCGTCACGGAGGGCATGAAGGAGGACGGGGACAGCTGGGAGCAGTTGTCTTTCGTCAAATAAATCTGCGTGGCGTCACCAGCTTAATCTGAACACCATCGGCGTTCAAAATGGACACCGTCACCGGTAGCCCGGATGTTTCCTCTCTTTTTCGGTTATCTCATCAGGGAGTGGCTGTTGCGGTACGACTCGCCACGGAACCTGACGGTCCTGCCGTGGTGCACGATGTGGTCGATGACCGCGGCGGCCATGTCGCCGTCGCCGAACGCCTCGCCCCACCGTCCGAACTCCAGGTTCGTGGTGAACACCACGCTCCGTCTTTCGTAGGGATCCGCGATGACTTGGAACAGGGCCTGGCCCGTCGATGTCGATGGGCAGGTAGCCCAGCTCGTCGATGACCAGCAGCCTGGCGCGGCCTATCGCGCGCAGTTCCGCGTCGAGCCGGCCCCTATGCCCTCGCAGACCCTGGGCGACAAGCTCAGGCGCGTGTACGACGAGATCGACGAATGGCGCAGCAGGCCGTTGGAATCGGAATATCCGTACGTGTTCGTGGACGGCGTGTGGCACAAGCGATCATGGGGTGGAAGCGTGGAGAACGCCGGCATCCTGGTCGCCATCGGCGTCGACCCCGAGGGCCACCGCGAGGTCATCGGCGTGGCCGAGGGCATGAGGGAGGACGCGGCCGGCTGGGAGCAGTCCGTCAGGGGCATGATCGAACGCGGGCTGAAAGTCGTCAGATTGGTGGTCGGTGACCGGTGCGCCGGGCCCGTCGCCACCGTCAACCCCCATGCTCCCCGAGGCGAGATGCCGGCGGTGCATGGTGCACTTCATGCGCAACGTGCTTTCGAAGACGCCGCCAAGCCACAGGGATTGGGCTTCCGCGGCGTTGAGGGCCGTGTTCGCCATGGAATCCCGGGAGACGGCCCTCGCCAAGGCCGAACAGGTCGCCGCGGAGATGGAAGGCGGGAGGCTGAAGGCCGCGGCCGACTGCCTGCGCGGGGGGGGTCGGCGAGACGACCACGTACCTGCTGCCGGAGTTCCCGGACGGGCACCGCAGGAGGATACGCACCAGCAACATGATCGAACGGCTCAACCGGGAGATCCGGCGGCGCACGCGCGTCGTGGGCAGCTTCCCGGACGGCAACAGCGCCCTCATGCTCGTCTGCGCGAGGATCAGGCACGTCACAGCGAACGAATGGAGCGCACGCCGCTATCTCGACATGTCCCGGCTCGATGACACCCTACAGGCAGCGAACCGGTCATCGCGCCATGGACGGCCATGATCCAAAGTGCGCAACTTTTCGGGCATTAGGGGATGCTGGCGTTTTCTTGGAGACTGAATGAGAGAATCTTCGTATGTCCGGTCCCGAAGAACGACAGCGTGCGGTGGAACTGTATTCCGCCACGCCGAGGCCAACGGCCCAGGTGGTACGGCCCAGGTGGTCGAGCACCTGGGTTATCCGACCAGGCAGTGACTGGAACGTTGGCTGGCAAAGGATTCCCGGTATGCTGGCTATATGGCCAAACGGGGGGCGGATGCTTTCTTGGAGGTAGCTTCGCAGCCATTCGCTGGCGGCACCATCTCCAGGTGCTGGCACATCCTGTTTACGCGATGAGATATCGCGAGGAACGTCCTTTGCCCTCATGCATCAGTTTGCCCTCATCCTCCATCTTCTTAAGTAGCCGGTATGCGCTGATATAGCTCAAGCCCAATAAATCCATGACTTCCGAAGATGTCACCTCGCCGTCGTTCTTTTCGGCTAGCTCAAGTACCAGTCCTCGCTGACGTGTCGCTGAGATATTGTTCTGCCTGACGTATGCCGGTAATGCATCGTCTGCCTTGTACACCTTGGAACTCAGAATGTACGAACGGGATATGCCGCTGCCGGACGCCTCCACAACGCCAGCCTCCACCAAATCCTCCACTGCGCCAACTACCCGACGTTCTTCCAATCGGGAAAACTCGTGAAGCTGCGACATAGTCAGACGACGATGCTCTTTAAGCAAAGAAAGTATGATAAGTGCCCATACCGAGAGACTGCTGCCACGTCGCTTCTCTTCTTCGGACACCATCCTGATGAACGACTCGTCTGGCACGGCACGGCGAATGAACAAATTGACCTCGGTGCTGGTGGATTGCGAATAATCGGGCATTGCGCCTCCATTGGCCAATGAGCCGATATAAATCTTATCCACTCCGCGTCCGGTCTGCTCGGCATATCCAGCGGTTTTCAGAATCAAGGCCAGTCGGGGATTCCTCGATCTAGGCTGTGCAGACAGGAGGTTGTCTTCGCTTATGCCCTCGATGAAGCCGCCCGGGTTGGAAATGGTCAGGCCATCGGTGTCAATCATGAACCGCACGCTGCCGATCCGTGCATAGTCGCGATGGCAGAACGCGTTTACCATGGCTTCGCGGAGAGCCTGAGGGTCGAAATCCGGCACGTTCATATGTATCAATCCGCTCATGATTTCGTGGCCGGGGTTCCATGGTTGTATCAAATCGCTGATTTTGCCGAACATGTCAACCAGCGGCAGCACAAATGGATCCGTGTTTATTCGCGGTGTCGTACCTTCCATGACCTGGAACGTGGCTGAGGCTGTGGGTATGCAGCGCTTGATGGCTTCGGTGGTGCCAATGGTCAATAACCCGGCAATGGTGGGAAGCTCTTCACCCTCATTGCCGGACACCAGTCCAAGAGCCCTGTCGAAGTCCGTATCGTCGAAAGTCAGCAGTGAACTGTTTGTATTGGTCTCGCGAATGTGCTGGCGCAATTGGTTCCGGGCTTCGGTATCCAAATCTGTGAGCTCGCCGCCTGGGGCTGGCATGTCGCTGTAATCGTAACTGCGTTGTTGTGAGAGACGGCTGATGAATTGCGAGACGAATAACGGCACTACTTCGGGAGTGCCGTCGGCTTTGAGCCGGCGTTGCAGAGTCTTGCCGTTGCTTGTGGATACGATTTGCTGACTGTTATCTACTTCTATTGCTACCACTTGGCAGCCATGTTCGTGAAAAGACTCGATTCGGGTGGTCTGCTGCGGTACGGTTTTGTTGAATATGAAGGCCGCGAGTCCATTGATATTGGAATGCTGTTCGGAGACGCCGGTGACTATGCCGTTATCTTCGATTCCGAGATAGAGCGTGCCGCCTTGTGTGTTCGCGAGGGCAACGACGTTATCTACGATTTCATCGTCTGATTGCGGGCGGCGCTGCTCGCTTTTGAATTCGACAGTCAGAGATTCCCGATCTGGTAACATCACTTTCCTTTCATAACCTTTCATAATTCTAACATGTAAGATTTATCTCTTACATGTCAGAATTATGAAAGATAGGTAAGGAAGGTCAGATTCCTATAGCAATGGGAACTCATCGGGTATTAGCTGAATCGGTCAGCGGGGGGCAGCTGGCTGTTTTTCCGTTCACAGGCCTTGTCCCACAGCAGCTCAAACCAGCGTCCACGCCGCTTATCGATGGTGACGGCGAACAGTGCCTGGCGGATGAAATCAAGCAGAGTGCAGATTGCGTAGATCGCCAGCAGGATGCCGAGGATCAGCAGAATCGCCCACGGCTGCTGGTAGAGGTTCTGCAGGTTAAACAATCGTACCCAAAGCAGTTTCTCGGAGGCGGCGTAGTCGGTGATGAGGTATACGGAGAACGCGGATTGCGCGATCCGGTTGACGGCGCGGCTGTGGAAGGTGACGCGGTCGAACAGCAGAAACATGCCGAAGCCGACCATGACGACGGGCAGTTTCCACGATCCGGTGATGAAGATGCCCATATCATGTCCCATCAGAGACAGCGTTGCGGATGCGACGGTGTAGAGAAGGAAGAATCCGAATCCGATGCCGGTCAGCAGCCATATCTGTTTGGTGGTGAACGGCTTCATATACCACTTGTACGCGGAGATGAGGATGAACACGTAGATGAAGCCGAAAACGTTGTCGGATAGCGACTGCGCTCCAGGAATGAAACTCAACAGTCCCCAGATTGTCAGTACTGTTGCAGCAAGCGCCAAGTGATATTCGCGTCCGAGCGCCTTCAGTCCCCTGGAGAGGAAGGGGAGCAGCGCCAGGAAGATGGCGTATGCGGTGGCGTACCACCACAGTCCCATGCTCAATGGCGCGATGCTCTTCACCATGAGTTTCATGCCGAGGTCGGTCCGGTCGAACACGAGGTAGAACGCCACGAGGATGAGGCTCCAGAACAGGAGTTCGCGTTCCATGATCCACACGCGTTTGAGGTTGGATTTGATGGTTTGCTCTTTGTCGAGAAAGAACCAAGCGGAGATGGAGAAGAAGATGACGACGCCGACTTTACCGCCGCCCTGCATCACGAGCTGGAAGAAGATGCGTTCCGGTCCCAGGGGGAGTTTCAGCACGTCATAGCCGTTGTGGACGATGAAGTGGTGCATGAGGATCATGAACATCGCGATGATGCGCAGCAGCTCGATGCTGGAATTCCTGCACCCCCCCCATTTGAATTTCTGGAGTGTGCCGGCGCGGCTTGTCTGACGTGTACGCCGCTGCCGCTCGTGCTTGTGCTCTGGCTGTTTTCGTCCATCATACTTCTTTCTCCTGGTCCGTCTCTCTCCCGAAAATTCTACGGGGGTGGAACGACTGCGTGAGGGGAGTGCTCCCGTTCCCAAGATTAAGAGTATTCATTTCTCGTAAGTTGTTTTAGTGGTTGGCTTGCATTGTGCAAGGTTGTAGCTCGTTAGTTTAAATGCACGTCGATATGGGATTGCTTTTTCATTGTGGCAAGAAGCACTATCGTCTCAAAACGCACGAGTGATTTGTTTGACCGTGTCTCGAAGACGCGGTCTCTATTGCACTGTCTATGTTGCTTGATGGGAATCGTTTTGCCGATATGAGTGTTTGCTGTGCGTTTCACCGGCTGGGTGGGGCTTGGTTTCTGGCGTATGCCAATTTCGTGAGGAGTGATGGAATTATATTGTTGGAATGCCGAGACATTGGACATGCCGATGCGTCATATTCCGCTGAGTGCGCTGATGATGGCCGGGATTCGTGACATCCTGATCATCAGCACGCCGAAGGATCTG
>ENA-OZXP01000027-OZXP01000027.1-human-gut-metagenome-genome-assembly--contig:-NODE-27-length-32181-cov-7.006817_pt1 | contig 32181 bp, 26 predicted proteins | sample MGYA00243546_ERZ654105 | MGnify/ENA primary metagenome ERZ654105 (study PRJEB26926, sample SAMN06165055) | human gut metagenome | biome: ENVO:00009003; feature: ENVO:2100002; material: ENVO:00002003... | reverse complement strand
GAGATTAGCTGCAGTCTCGTGGGCTCGGAGATGTGTATAAGAGACAGTAAGAAGACAAGCGAGTTCTACACAGTTGACAACCTTGGAACATACTACGTAGGCTTCAACATTAACTCTAAGCTCTACTCAGAACTTGGATTAGATGCTGACCAGGCTAAGGTATTCAGAAAAGCAATCTGTCTTCTTATCGATCGTCAGTACATTATCGATACAATCGCCCAGGGCGGACAGAAGATTGCCACAACATTTATCCCAGAGGGCGTTACAGATGGTAACGGTGGCGAGTTCAAGAACAAAGATTACTACGGCACAGATTACGATAAGAACTTTGAGGAGGCTAAAGAGCTTCTTGCTTCTATCGGATTATTAGATGAGAGCACAGGCCAGGTAAACCAGACTGTCGAGTTCACATACCTTGTAAACAACTCAGAGTCAAATGTAAAGATTGGTGAGGCTATTCAGGCTGATCTTTCAAAGGTAGGTATCAACTTAAAGGTTGAGCAGCAGGAGTGGAACGTATTCCTTAACAGCCGTAAGGACGGACAGTTTGATTTCGCCCGTGAGGGATGGCTTATGGATTACAACGATCCAATCAACATGCTTGAGATGTTCACAACAAAATCAGGTAACAACGATATGCAGTTTGGTCGTTAATCTGATTTTGCTATCATAACAAAGCCATTCGTGCCATTCGCACGACGATGCGAATAACATGCAGTGTATACAGGAAGTCATACAGTTATTGTATGGCTTCCTTTTTTTGCGTTTAAAGTGGGCTTTTCAGAGCGAAAAAAGGCTCTTTAAAAAAATATGATAATGGTGTAGAATTGTTATTATATAGTTTTAGAATGATGTTTGAGGGTGTGTGATGATTTTAGGACTAAGTGATACGGAAAAGAAATTTAAGACAGCGATGGATACGGCGGGTGCCGACATGACAGTGGTCAACAGCTGGCTTAAGCTGTATGTCAAAACCAAAAAGAATTCCTCCGGTGTTGCAAAGCGCTATTATGGCGTGAAGACAGGTTTAAGCAGCCTGCTTTCAGATTTAAAGGAGCTTGAGCAGCAAGTTATTGGGTATTGTGAGCTCACAGGAACCGACCGGAAGCACTTTGGAGAGCTGATAAAGGCTTGCAAAGCGAAAAGCGGCATTTTTGACGATGAATTTTTAATCAGCAAGGTGGACACGGATTTTCACACGACTCTGGACTCTGTTGTAAAGCAGGGGGAGAGATATCTGTCATCCTTTGACAACGGTATCATTTTACAGAGTGAGATAGAGAATCTGATACACCTGACAAATGAGGGGCTTGAAAGGAAAAAGCCTGATTTGTTTGCTCTGTCATATTTCTATCTGGGGCACAGCAACAAAGAGCTTGCAGAGCTAAATTTCACACAAAAGACTAAGAGAGTGCATGAGATATATTACGAGGAGTTCTGGAAGGATATATTAAAGCAGCTTGAGGCATGTGTGAAGCAGGCTGAGGCCATAAATGATAAGTATGAGGGCACGACAGACCGGCGCACGGCAAGGATACTGTCAGAGCTTAAGCCGCTCCTTGTGGGTGTTACAAAGCAATGGGAGCCGGAACAGACAGCAGAGTACATACTGCGCGATATGTGCAGGATATTCAGGGATTGACATGGAAAATGCAGATTGATAAAGGAGCAGAATATGGATATTATAATTTGGGCAATTATCTTAGGAGCAATTTTTTATATTAATAAAAAATCAAAGAACGCAGGCAGCAAAAATACGCAGCCAAACAAACCGAGACCGCAGCAGAAGCAGATGCAGCAGATATGGAACAGCATGCAGAATACAGTTCAGTCGGGTATGAATGCATTGAACCAGACATATCAGCAGAAATCACAGCCACAGATGAAGCAGAGAGTACAGAAGCCACAGAGACCACAGATGCAGCAGAGAGTACAGCCACAGCAGAGACCGCAGCAGAGCAATCCGGATATAGTGCAGAGGGCCGTGAAAAATAACGCACACTTTGCGGATGATACGACACAAAAAGAGCTTGAGACTATGCACGGACATAGCGAGGCACAGCAGAGGATGGCTCAGGAGCACTCAAGAAACTGCCAGACACTGCATAATAAAGCGGCAGACGGTGCAAAGATTATAGAGGCTGAGACACGGAGCATGTTTGGCAGTGTTGAGGATCTGATTGCCATGGGATACAGTGGCAATCTGGAGTTTGAGAGAGATTTCCTTGGGGAAGGCTTAGACATGATTAACAACTTTTAAATAATAGGAAAAGAGGCAGAAATGATGGACAGAACACCAAAGCCCGGAGAGCTTTACAGGCACTTTAAGAATAAGCTGTACCAGATAGTTACAGTGGCGACACATTCAGAGACAGGGGAAAAGCTTGTGATTTATCAGGCTTTATATGATGATTTTGGGATATACGCCAGACCACTCGACATGTTTGTAAGCGAGGTGGACCATGAGAAATATCCTGATGTGAAGCAGAAATACAGATTTGAGAAGATCACGCTTAAGGATAAGCCGGAGGATATGTCGAGAAAGAGTATCTCTTCCAACACTAATGAGATTGCAGCTAATGCACCTGAAGCTGTGAGTGTTCAGACACAGGCATGTTATGAGCCGGCACCGGATGCAGATGAAGGCCAGGCACCGGATCCGCGTTTTCTGGAGTTCCTTGATGCGGATACATTTGAAGAGAAGTACAATATACTTATTTCAATGAGGGATATCATAACCGACCGCCTTATAGATGACATAGCGGTGGTTATGGATGTTGTAGTTCCTGAGGGCCCATTGCAAAAGCGGTATGATGATTTAAAGAATACGATAAAGACCAGGCAGTACTATGAATTTTCCAATCGGCTCAGATAGCTGTTGTGATATTTGCCGGATTCAGTGACATCCTCGCCAAACCAGTCAGGCGCTGCGAATTCATTTGCTGCGTCGACAGAGTCGAATTCAACCTCCACAAGTGTAAGAGGAGCCAGATCACCCTCAAATACATCAAGCTCTGAGGTCAGACCACCGTCAAGAGGTATGAGATAGCGTGTCTTTTCAATGAGACGACCGTCAATCTTTTGGACAAGATGGTCGTAGGCTTCTTTTGTGAGAGGAAGATTGTACTCCTCGCGCACCATAAGACCGGCTCCCTTGTATGTCATATAATAGCTGTCATTTGAGCGTCTGACTCTGACAACAGGCGAAGTGCACAGATAGCCCTGGGCGATTTTTTTGCTCGCGTAGCTGTCTAAATTGGAAGGAAGCTGTTTAAGTAAGTATTTTCTTTCGATTTCCATGGTATATCCTTTCAGGTTACTGGTAGATTTATAGTTACGGTTTATACTTTTGTTTTACCCTCATATCATTTATATATGATTATAATGACCGGTATTTAAAAATTCAAGGACGAACCGCAGCTTTTTATAGTATGATTAAAGGTTCAAAAGGTATCATAGTATTATTAAAGAAAAATAAAGGAGAAAAATATGATTAAAGTAGGAATTTTTATGGCAGACGGCTGTGAGGAGATTGAGGGACTTACAGTAGTAGATATAGTTAGAAGAGCAAAGCTTGAGATTGAAACCATATCAATCACGGAAAAAGCCGAGGTGACAAGCTCTCATCAGGTGACATTTAAGACAGATACCACAAAGGCACAGGCTGATTTTGACAGCTACGATGCAATCGTACTGCCGGGAGGCATGCCGGGTACATTAAACCTTGGCGCGGATGAGACCGTAGTAAAGACAATTAAGAGCTTTGCCGCTGAGGGAAAGCTTGTTGCAGCGATATGTGCAGCGCCTAGCGTGCTCGGTGAGAATCATATACTTGAGGGCAAAAAAGCTACCTGTCATCCGGGCTTTGAGGAAAAGCTGCTCGGTGCACAGTGGCTGGAGCAGCCTGTAGTTGTGGATGGCAATGTGATTACAAGTCGTGGAATGGGAACAGCTATTGCGTTTGCACTCGAGCTTGTCAGATACTTCACAGACGATGCCACAGTAGAGCATATTCGACAGGGACTGGTATACTAATACAACGTTCAGCAAATAATCAGATTAATCATAAATGAGGGGCAAAATACCTTTTGACCCTCATATCATTAGTATTATAACAAAAGAGGTCACACACCAACCCCATGGTGCGCGGCCTCTTTTTATGCTTGCATTTGAAGCGTACATTTGAAGCCTGCTATTGCAGAGCTTATTTCATCTGCTGCTCCTGCTTCATGATCATCTGCTTGACCATCTCGCCACCGATTGAACCGGCCTGCTTAGAAGTAAGGTCACCGTTGTAGCCCTCTTTTAAAGGGACTCCAAGCTCTGAAGCAACCTCTTCCTTGAAACGGCTCATAGCCTCTTTTGCCTCCGGTACAGAAGCCTTTTTACTACTTGATGCTGCCATAATGCAATACCTCCTTTTAAAACGTTATACACAAGCTGTATGTGTATGGAAATATTATGCCGTAAAATGACAAAAATATGTTTTGGTATTGCTGACAATTTATGGAATTATACACAAAAGCAAATTTAATGTAAAAAACACTGGAAATAGTGGATTTGTTGTGTTATAATCATCCAATGACTGGGCTTAGCAGTTTAAAAAGCATGCCCACATTACATTTGATGTACATACCATTCATATATATTTTTAAGGAGGATAACGATTGACATGAGTGTACAGGTTGAGAATTTAGAGCATAATATGGCGAAGCTTACTATTGAGGTAGCAGCTGAGGAATTAGAGAAAGCATTGGATTCTGCATATCAGAAGCAGAAGAAACAGATTAGTGTACCTGGATTCCGTAAAGGAAAAGTGCCAAGAGCTATGATTGAGAAAATGTATGGAGCAGGTGTGTTCTACGAGGATGCAGCAAACATTCTTATGCAGCAGACATACGCAGGTGCAGTTGACGAGAGCGGTGTTGACATTGTTTCACGCCCAACAGTTGAGGTTACTCAGATTGAGAAGGGACAGCCTTTCATCTACACAGCAGAGGTTGCTGTAAGACCTGAGGTTACTCTTGGTAAGTACATGGGCGTTACAGTTACAAAGATCGACACATCAGTTTCTGATGAAGAGGTTGACGCTGAGCTTGAGAACCAGAGAAACAAAAATGCAAGAACAGTTACAGTTACAGATCGTCCTGTAGCAGAGGGAGATACAGCAGTTATCGACTTTGAGGGATTTGTTGACGGAGTAGCTTTCGAGGGTGGAAAGGGTGAGAATCATCCATTAGAGATCGGTTCACACACATTCATCGATACATTCGAGGATCAGTTAGTAGGAAAGAACACAGGCGATGAGGTTGAGGTCAATGTAACATTCCCTGAGAAGTATCAGGCAGCAGACCTTGCAGGAAAGCCGGCTACATTCAAGGTTAAGATCAACGAGATCAAGGCTAAGGAGCTTCCTGACCTTGATGATGAGTTTGCACAGGATGCAGCAGGTGTTGATACATTAGCTGAGTACAAAGAGGAAATCAAAAAGAACCTCACAGAGAAGAAAGAGACAGAAGCTAAGAAGACTAAAGAGGATGAGGCTATCCAGAAGATTATCGATAAGTCAAAGATGGATCTTCCTGAGGCAATGATTGAGACACAGTGTGAGACAATGGTTGAGGAGTTCGCTCAGAGAATCGCACAGAGCGGTCTTACAATGGAGCAGTACTTACAGTTCTCAGGCATGACAGTTGACCAGCTTAAGGATCAGGTTCGTCCTGAGGCTACAACACGTATCCAGAGCAGCCTTGTACTTGAGCAGATTGCCAAGGAGGAAAATATCGAGGTTACTGATGCAGATATCGATGCAGAGGTAGAGAAGATGGCTAAGGCATACGGCATGGAGGCTGATAAGCTTAAAGAGTACATGGGAGATGCTGAGAAGGAGTCTATGAAGAAAGACCTTGCTATCACAAAGGCCGTAGATCTTATCATGGACAACGTTAAAGAGCGTGCAAAGGCAAAGAAAAAGGCTGATGCAGAAGAGTCTACAGAAGAATAAGATTTTTGAATCAAGATTTGATGGACTGGCTCAGAAGCCTATTTTCTGAGCCGGTCTTTTGAGCTTTTATAAAGGAGGTATTTTATATGAGTTTAGTACCATATGTCATTGAACAGACCAGCAGAGGAGAGCGCAACTACGACATTTACTCCAGATTATTAAAAGATCGTATAATTTTCCTTGGAGAGGAAGTAAATGAGACAACAGCCAGCCTTGTTGTTGCCCAGCTTTTATTCCTTGAGTCTGAGGATCCGAATAAGGATATCCACCTTTACATCAATTCACCGGGTGGAATGGTTACAGCAGGACTTGCTATTTACGATACTATGCAGTACATCAAGTGTGATGTTTCAACAATCTGTATCGGTCTTGCAGCAAGCATGGGAGCTTTTCTTCTCGCAGGCGGTGCAAAGGGCAAGAGATATGCTCTTCCAAATGCAGAGATTATGATTCATCAGCCATCGGGCGGTGCAAAGGGTCAGGCTACTGAGATTCAGATTGCTGCAGAAAATATTTTAAAGACAAAGAAGAGATTAAACGAAATTTTAGCAGCCAATACAGGCAAGCCATACGAGACAATTGCAGCTGATACAGAGCGAGACAACTATATGTCAGCACAGGAAGCCGCAGAGTATGGTCTCATAGACAGTGTAATAACAAACAGATAATCAGAAGTTAGATGAATTTAAGAGGGTACCCCATATGGGATGCCCTCATGCAATAAAAGGAGTTAATAATGGCAGGAAAAAACGACGGAAAGATTCGCTGCTCATTTTGCGGTAAGACACAGGACCAGGTAAATCGTTTGATTTCCGGACCTAATGGAGCTTTTATCTGCGATGAGTGTATAGATATATGTGCCGAGATTCTTGAGGAAGAAGGCGTAGAGGGCCATGAGGACAAAAGCAGCGCTAAGGATGATATAAATCTTGTTACTCCGGAGGAGCTTAAGGCGTTTTTGGACGATTATGTAATAGGACAGGACCAGGCAAAGAAGGTGCTTTCGGTTGCTGTTTACAATCACTATAAGAGAGTACTGGCAGGTGATACATCAGATGTAGAGCTTCAGAAGAGTAATATTCTCATGCTTGGACCTACAGGCTCAGGAAAGACACTTCTTGCGCAGACACTTGCCAGAGTGATAAATGTTCCATTTGCTATCGCTGATGCTACAACACTTACAGAGGCAGGATACGTAGGTGAGGATGTGGAGAATATCCTATTAAAGCTTATTCAGGCGGCAGATTATGATATCGAGCGTGCAGAGCATGGTATCATTTATATAGATGAGATAGATAAAATTACAAAGAAATCAGAGAATGTCTCAATCACCAGAGATGTGTCAGGCGAGGGTGTACAGCAGGCTCTTTTAAAGATTCTTGAGGGCACAGAGGCATCTGTACCGCCACAGGGCGGAAGAAAGCATCCGCAGCAGGAGCTTATTCCTATTGATACTACTAATATACTTTTTATATGCGGTGGAGCATTTGATGGTCTGGAAAAAATTATCGACAGCCGTATGGATACATCATCTATAGGCTTCAATTCAGATGTAAAGTCAAAGACAGAGCTCAATGTAGGAGAGGCGTTCAAGCATGCACTTCCACAGGATTTTGTAAAGTTTGGATTGATTCCTGAGTTTATCGGACGTGTACCTATTACCGTTTCTCTCGAGGCACTCGACAGGGATGCACTTATCCGTATACTTAAGGAGCCTAAGAACTCGCTTATCAAGCAGTACACCAAGCTTTTTGAGCTTGACGGAGTAGGGCTTGAGTTCACAGACGATGCAGTAAATGCCATCGCTGACAAGGCACTTGAGAGAAAGACAGGAGCCAGAGGACTTCGTGCCATCATGGAGGCTGTTATGCTTGACCTTATGTATCGTATACCATCAGACAAGAGCATCAGCAGATGTGTAATAGACAAGGATATCGTTGAGGATAACTTAAAGCTTGATGGTGATTGCGTGCCTGAGGCATATATCGAGGAAAAAGAGGCATCGTAAGTACAAGGCGGTATTTTACAAAAGATACAGCATCGGATAATATAAATTGCACAGCGGTTTTTATGCCAGGCTGTGCAATAATACAGGAGATATAAGTGGAAGAACAGATTATGAATATGCCTGCAGTAGCGCTGAGAGGGCTTACTATTCTGCCGGGGATGATTGCCCATTTCGACATCAGCAGAGAGCGCTCTCTTCGTGCTGTCGAGGAGGCTATGGAGCAGGATCAAAAGATTTATCTTGTCACACAAAGGAATGTGGACAGTGAGGACCCGACTCAGGAAGACCTCTATCAGATGGGTATTGTTGCTGATATAAAGCAGGTTGTCAGATTACAGAATGATGTTGTGAGAATACTTGTAGATGGAATAAGCCGGGCAGCATTGCTTGGCTTTACCGGTAATGAGAAGTACCTTGAGGCAGAAATCTGTTATTGTGATAGTAATGCAGACAGCCTGCCGGAGGATCTCAGGGAAGCCATGCTTCTCGGAGTCAGAGAGGCTTTTCACAGATATGCGGCAGTCGTCGGCAAAATCAGCAAGGAGCTTATCAGACAGATAGATCAGTATGATGATCTTGAAAAGCTCATTGATTATGTAACCAACAATCTGCCGGTGTCATATGAGCTTAAGCAGCAGGTGCTTGAGGCAGAGGATATCAATGACAGATATCAGGTTATAGTATCATTACTTCTCTCCCAGGTGGAGGTTATTTCCATAAAAAATGAGCTTCAGAAAAAAGTAAAGGTTCGTGTGGACAAGCATCAGAAGGAGTATGTGCTTCGTGAACAGCTTGGTGTGATACGTGAGGAGCTGGGCGAGAATGCTGACTCGGAGGCTGATGAATATGAGAAAAAGCTATCTGAGTTAGATGCGCCTGACTACGTAAAGGAAAAGACGAAAAAAGAGATAAAGCGCTTTAGAAATATGAGCAGCAGCTCATCAGAGAGCACAGTTGAGAGAGGCTATATAGAGACTGTACTTGAGCTTCCGTGGAACAAGATGTCTGTGGACAACAAGGATCTTGACCATGCAGCACAGGTGCTCGATGATGATCACTACGGATTAAAGGATGTTAAGGAGAGAATACTTGAGTTTCTGGCAGTCAGAAATCTGACAAGCAAGGGAGAGAGTCCTATAATTTGTCTTGTAGGTCCTCCGGGAACAGGAAAGACAAGCATAGCTCGTTCAATTGCGTCTGCACTGGAGAAGAAATATGTGCGTATTTCTCTTGGTGGTGTGCGCGATGAGGCAGAAATCCGTGGACACAGAAAGACATATATCGGCGCTATGCCGGGCCGTATAGTAAATGGCTTAAGACAGGCAGGCGTTTCAAATCCTCTCATGCTGTTGGATGAGATAGATAAGGTGTCAAGTGACTACAAGGGTGACACATCAGCCGCTCTTCTTGAGGTGCTTGACAGTGAGCAGAACTGCAGATTCAGGGATCATTACATTGAGATGCCTGTGGATTTGTCGGAGGTGCTTTTTATTGCAACGGCAAATGAGGTTTCAGGCATTCCAAAGCCGCTTCTTGACAGGATGGAGCTTATTGAGGTGTCAAGCTACACTGAAAATGAGAAGTTTCACATAGCAAAGGAACACCTGGTTGAGAAGCAAAAGAGCAAAAACGGAATTAAAAAGGAACAGCTTACGATAACAGACTCTGCCCTAAAGGATATCATCAGGCTGTACACCAGAGAGGCCGGAGTCAGAAGCCTTGAGAGGACTATCGGCAAGCTGTGCCGCAAGGCTGCCAGGGAAATCTTTAAGGACAGCGAAGCTGCTGTAAAGGTTACAAAGACCAATCTTAAGACGTATCTGGGCAATCCGAAGTACAGTCCGGAGAAGAAAAATGATCACGCAGAGGTTGGAATCGTTAGAGGTCTGGCATGGACCAGCGTGGGCGGAGTCACACTCGAGGTTGAGGTGAATGTGCTGCCGGGCAAGGGTGAGCTTGTGCTCACCGGTAAGCTTGGCGACGTGATGAAGGAGTCGGCACAGGCGGCACTTAGCTATGTGCGATCAATAAGCGAAGGATATGGCATTGATGCAGAGTTTTACACGAAGCATGATATCCATATACATATCCCGGAGGGCGCAGTGCCAAAGGACGGACCATCTGCAGGTATCACTATGGCGACAGCCATGCTCTCAGCCATTACAGACAGAGCTGTCAGGGCAGATGTAGCCATGACAGGCGAGATAACGCTGCGCGGCAGGGTGCTTCCGATAGGAGGACTCAAGGAAAAGCTGCTTGCAGCCAAAGTAATCGGAATAAAAACAGTGTGTATTCCAAAGGATAATGAAAAGGACCTGGAGGAGATTTCAAAAGAAATAACAGACGGCATGGAGATCGTGCCGGTGGAGAGATTTTCACAGGTGGAGAAGATAGCATTTGTAAAATAAGAATGAGGAAGAGATTATGGTAATTAAAAGTGTTAATTTAGAGACAGTTTGCGGAATTACAAGCACAATCCCTGACAATGAGTATAATGAAGTGGCATTCGCCGGCAAGTCAAATGTAGGCAAGTCGTCACTGATCAACGCACTCATGAACAGAAAGTCACTTGCCAGGATCTCTTCACAGCCCGGCAAGACACAGACCATCAATTTTTATAACGTCAATGACGCCATGTATCTGGTCGATCTGCCGGGCTATGGCTACGCCAATGCCAATATCGAGATAAAAGCTAAATGGGGACAGATGATAGAAAACTATCTTCACACCTCAAAAAAGCTTCAGGCAGTGTTTCTTTTAATAGATATAAGGCATGAGCCATCGGACAATGATATCATGATGTATGACTGGATGGTAAACCAGGGCTTTGCACCGATCATCATTGCAACCAAATCTGATAAATTGAAAAAAAGCCAGATTGCCGCACACATAAAGACTATCAAGGATGTGCTTCATGTGAAGCCGGGCACGGTAGTTATACCGTTTTCGTCCATGTCAAAGGAAGGCAGGGACGAAATCTGGAATCTCATAGATTCACTCGTGTTTGACGAGGAGACACTTCTTGCCATGAAACAGGAGGAAGAAGCAAAGCGCGAGGCAAAATCAGCGGCAAAAAGAGCCGCTGCATCCCAGCCACACAAAAAGGAGCGCTGGAAGAAGACCGGAAAGCCGGTTGCCAAAAAGACTAAAGAACGCAGAGATAAGGCCAAGAGCAAAAAAAGCGTTAATAATCATAAAAAGAAATAAAGTTATAGAAAGAAAGGCGAATATTTAATATATGAAGAATAAATGCAAATTTGTAGGCATTATGTTTTTGTGTATATTGATAGTGTGTACGCTTGCGGTAATGGCATATGAGCACACAGCAGGTATGAAAGGCGCTGCCGGTGGAGCATCAAATGCTTCGGGCAATACAAAAAATACTGACGAAGCAGACGATATGCTTACTGTCGTGACATCCTTCTATCCTATGTACATTGCCACTTTAAACATAGTGGATGGTGTGAACGGAGTGAGACTCGAAAACTTAAGCGAGCCACAGACCGGTTGTCTGCACGATTTCCAGCTAACACCGGAGGATATGAAGCTTTTATCCACAGCCGATGTTTTTGTAATAAACGGAGGCGGTATAGAGTCGTTTATGTCAGATGTGGCAAAGGCGTATCCGAAGCTTGATGTGGTTGAGACCTGTGAGGATGTGGCACTTCTTTCTGAGGATGATGCAGACAGTGACCACGACCATGACCACGACGCAGACACAGAATCGGACAGTGACCACGACCATGACCACGAAGCAGACGCAGAATCAGATAGCGCGCATGACCATGACCACGGTGATGAGAATGCCCATGCATGGATGAGCGTGCCGCGTTACCGCACCATGGTTCAGACAATCGCATCCCGGCTTGCCGAAAAGGATGCAAAGCATGCTGATGAATATTATGCAAATGCAAAAGCATATGATGCAAAGCTTGCAGTGCTTGAAGAAAAGATAAATAGCATAAAGAGTCTTACCAATGGACAGAATATCATCATATTCCATGAGGCCTATGCATATGTAGCTGATGATTTTTCCATGAATGCATGCTATCTGTTAGACCTTGACGAGGAGCGCTCAGTCAGCGCAGGTGAGATAAAGCAGGTAATAGGTGCCATAAAGGATGACGGAGTGTCGGTAATACTCGCTGAGGAGCTCTACGGAAAGAGCATGGGAGATACCGTATCGCGTGAGACAGATGTGCATGTGATTTATATCGACCCTCTCAACAGGGGAGAGTACGACAAGGACAGCTATCTTTATGGTATGGAGCACAATATAGAGCTTATCAAAGAGGCATTTACTAAATAAAATTGGAGAAAATATGCGGAAAATAATACAGCCATGTGGCTTTCATTGCATAAAAATAAATAACCTTGGAGTGAGCTTTGGAGAGCAGACAGTGCTTGAGGATGTAAATATGCACATACATTGCGGCTCTTTCAATGTCATAATAGGCCAGAACGGTGCCGGAAAATCTACACTCATAAAGGCGATACTCGGCGAGATACCTCACACCGGTACGATTGAGTTCAAGGATACTAAGGACGGACATATGGCTAAGCTTAAAATCGGCTATGTGCCGCAGTCTGTCAATATCGAGAAAAACACACCGGTCAGCGTGTATGACCTAATAGCAAGCTATCAGTACAATTATCCTGTTTTTCTGCCAAAGAGCAAAAAGATAGAGGCAAAGATAAGGGAGACACTCGAGGTATTTGAGGCTGAGGAGCTCATCGACAAGCAGGTGTGCAACCTCTCGGGAGGACAGCTGCAGAGAGTGCTTCTTTCCATGGCAATCATGGACGAGCCGAACCTGCTGCTGTTGGATGAGCCGGTGTCCGGAATAGACCAAAACGGCATGGAGCTTTTCTATAAAACCATGGATTATTTAAAGACTCACTATGACCTTGCAATCATACTGATATCGCACGATTTGGACTATGTGGCAAAGTACGCAGACCATGTTGTGCTGCTTGATAAGACCGTTGCAAAGCAGGGGACTGTGAAGGAAGTCTTCGAGAGCAAAGAATTTGAGAGAATTTTTTACACAGGAGAGGAATCCTGGGTGAGAGAGGAGGAGCACAAATGAATATAACCTCCTGGCTTCAATATGATTTCATGAGAAATGCCCTTATCGCTGTGCTCATCATCACACCGCTTTTTGGCATAATGGGAACCATGATTGTAAACAAAAAGATGGCATACTTTTCAGATGCACTCGGACATTCAGCACTTACAGGAATCGCTGTCGGAGTGGTATGCGGCATGGCAGACACCTCGCTTGCCATGGTGATATTTGCGATAGTGTTTGCACTTCTTTTAAATAAGATAGGCAGTCTGAACACTGCATCGACAGATACCATTATATCGGTATTTTCATCGTGCTCTGTGGCGATAGGTCTTGCGATACTGTCAAAGGGTGGCAATTTCAGCAAATACTCAAGTATACTGGTGGGCGATGTGCTAAGCATCACAAAGACTGAGATAGTTTATCTAATCGTGATTTTTGTGGTCACGATAGTGTTCTGGGTGTTTTGCTTCAATAAGCTCAACGCCATATGTATACACAGAAGCGTGGCAAAAAGCAAGGGCATCCATGTGCGTCTTCTGGATAATCTGTTTGCGGTGCTTGTAGCACTCATAGTTATGCTATCCATCAAGTGGATAGGTATACTTATAATAAATGCTCTGCTTATATTACCAGCGGCTTCATCAAGGAATATTTCGGAAAATATGCGTGAGTATTATTTCTTTTCAGTGCTATTTTCAGTTTTTTCAGGAATAGTCGGTCTTGCTGTGTCATACTACACCAATGTGGCAACAGGTCCGATGATAGTGATTATTGCATCGGTAATATATTTTTCGACATTTATATTTGGCAGAAAATTGAAAAAATAACGGCAAGGGCTATAAGAAACAGATACAAAACAGCCGGTACACAATTGTACCAAGACCGGGCTAAAAACAGAATATGGTATATTAGAGGGACTGCGCGCAACGTGCGGTCCCTTTTTAGGTTAATTTGACTGATGAGATGTAAAAATTAACAATTAAATGAGAATATTTAAATTTGCTCTTTTTGGCAGGGTGTGTTATAATCCTTGTATACAAAAAACAGAGGTAATACAATATGGGTAGTAATAACGATATTTCATTAAAAGCATTAGCCAAGATTAATCTGGGGCTCGATGTTGTGAGGCGCAGAGAGGACGGATATCATGAGGTCCGCATGATTATGCAGACCATTCAGCTGTATGACAGGCTCGATATCAAAAGGACAAAGGAGCCCGGCATACAGATACAGACCAATCTGTCTTTTCTCCCTGTAAACGAGAACAATCTCATATATAAGGCGGCAAAGCTTCTGATGGATGAGTTTTCTATAACTGACGGTGTATCAGTGAAGCTGGACAAGCGTATTCCTGTTGCAGCAGGGATGGCGGGGGGCAGTACTGATGCGGCAGCTATGCTTATAGGTGTAAACAGGCTTTTTTCACTGGGACTGACAAAGAGACAGCTTATGGAAAGAGGTGTGCAGATAGGTGCGGATGTACCATACTGTATTATGAGAGGCACGGCGCTGGCCGAGGGCATAGGAGAGGCGCTTAGTCCTCTTCCTCCAATGGTAAAGTGTCCGGTGCTTATTGCAAAGCCGTCCATCTCGGTATCCACAAAATTTGTGTATCAGAATCTGAAGCTTGATGATACGACTATTCATCCGGATATAGACCGCCTGATAGATGATATAAAGGCTAAGAATCTGCATGATATCGCAGCGCATATGGGAAATGTCTTAGAGACTGTGACCATACCAAATTATCCGGTGATAGATGAGATAAAGAAGCATATGCTTTCAAATGGCGCAGTAGGAGCCATGATGAGCGGTAGTGGTCCGACGGTTTTTGGTCTGTTTGACGATGAAGATACTGCAAAGAAAGCGTACAAAGCCATGAGAAGCTCACATCTTGCCAGACAGGTGTATCTGACATCTGTATACAATAATCGCAAATAACGTGGTATCCGGATAGCACAGCGGGTGCTTTATAGTTACTTTTTTCTTATATGTGAGAATGATAATACAAGAGATAGGAGAAGTTTGATGACTGATAATTTAACTTTAAATATGGATGCATATCTGCCACTTCGTGATGTGGTGTTTAATACACTTCGTGAGGCAATTTTAAAGGGTGAGCTCAAGCCGGGAGAGAGACTTATGGAGTTGCAGCTTGCGTCAAAGCTTGGAGTCAGCCGTACACCTATACGTGAAGCAATCAGAATGCTTGAGCAGGAGGGGCTTGCAGTCACAATGCCGAGAAAGGGCGCAGAGGTTGCCAAGATGACTCTCAAGGATATGGAGGATGTGCTTGAGGTGAGAGAGGCTCTCGATGAGCTTGCAGCCAAAATAGCCTGTAAGAAAATCAGTGATGAGCAGCTTGCGAATCTAAAAACCATAAAGGACGAGTTCAAGAGGAGCATGGACTCAGGAGATGTGAAAAAGATAGCTGAGGAGGATGTGAAGTTTCACGATGCTATCTATGAGGCGACCAACAATGCGAAGCTTGTATCTATGATGAACAATATCCGCGAGCAGATGTACCGCTACAGAGTGGAGTATTTAAAGGATCCAAAGAATTATCCGATGCTTGTGAAGGAGCATGATGCCATCTACAGGGCGCTTGAGGCAAGAAATATGGAGCTTGTGACTACAGAAATGCATACGCATGTGGCTAATCAGGCGGTTGCTGTGAAGGCTGTGATACAAAAGCAGGATGAAGAGAAGAAATAAAACAGAATATAACAAAACAAGGGCTGCCGGTCGCACTGATGTGTGAACGGCGGCCTTTTTTAGTGGCTTAGTTAGTGGCTTAGATAATAGCAAAAAATAAGTAATCAGGGATATTTGCGAGCTTGTATGGTCATACTATATCAGGAATTTAGAACGTGACAGGATATAGGAGAGTTAAAGATGACCACAAACATAGATGAGAACATAAAAAGCTTCAGGCAGATATATTCTGACTGCTCAGATATCAAGATGCAGGAGATGTATCTGGGGCGTGATGCCTCAATAAAGTGTTTTGTTGCTTATATTGAGGTGACATGTGAAGGCTCCGGTATCAATAACAGTGCATTTGGACGATTTACCTCATACCTTGAGGGAATAGACAGACAGCAGGTAAAGGAAGTACTTGACAAAAATCAGGCAGCTCTATCTGAATTTGCACATTTGCACACGGTTAATGAGGCGGCCCAGATGATGCTGACAGGAGACGTGATTTTTTTTGTGGATGGTTATCCGGATGCCTTCAAGCTTCCTGATAAGGGATATCCTGCCCTGTCAATTCAGGAGATTGATTCGGAAAAGGTCATAAGAGGCTCCAATGAGGGTTTTGCTGATTCCATAAAGATAAATACAGCACTTATCAGGCGCAGGTTAAGGAGCACACGCTTAAAGTGTAAAGAGGTGAAAAAGGGACTTCGAGGACACAGCAATGTGGACATACTATATGTGAGAGACCTCGTAAAACCGGGGCTTGTAGAGGATGTGGAAAGGAATCTGGACAGCTATGTAATAGACCATGTGGGTGATTCGGGAGTCATTGAACAGTTTGCTGAGGCGAAATGGTATTCGCCGTTCCCACAGCTTCAGACCACAAAGCGGCCGGATGTGGCGGTAAATGCGCTCCTAGAAGGGCGGGTGGTGGTGCTGTGCGATAATTCACCGATAGCGATAATATTGCCAACCACCATGAACAATTTTTTAAAAACCGCAGATGATTACTATAACAGAACGATAGCGGCAAGCTTTGCCAGGCTGATAAGGTACGTGGCTGCCTTCATGTCATTTACATTGCCGGGGCTTTATCTGGCGGTCACAAATTTTCATACACAGATACTGCCGACACCTCTCATACTGGCGTTTTATGAAGCCAGACTCGGCTGCCCGTTTCCGCAGCTCATAGAGGTGCTCATGATGGAGCTGTCCTTTGAGCTGCTTCGCGAAGCCGGCATAAGACTTCCCGGAGCAATGGGAAACACGATAGGCATAGTCGGAGGCCTCATAATAGGACAGGCAGCAGTGGATGCAAATTTAGTAAGCCCTATAGTGGTCATTCTTGTTGCATTCACCGCACTCTGTTCGTTTGCCATACCGAGTGAGGAGTTTGCATTTTCATTTAGGATACTCAAATTCGCTGTAATAATGATGTCGGCATGGCTTGGATATTTTGGATTTTTAATAAGTCTGATGGTGATACTTTTGCATCTCGCAAAGCTCAAAAGCTGTGGTTACCCATACATGATGCCATTTGTGGGCAGCAAGCTGACAGGCGGCGAGGATGAAAAGGACAGTATCATACGATTTCCGCTTCGCAGACTTTGGAGGCGGCCTGTATTTGCAAGGGAAAATGAGTGCAGAAAGCTGAAAGGAAATAAGGATGACTAAAAATATGAGCACAAGCTACACATTTGCGCAAAATGAAAGCATATCGCCCCGCCAGCTATACAGGCTATACGTCTTTAATCTGCTTGGAGTCGGCACACTGGTGCTTCCAAACAATCTGGCAAAGCTTGGAAAGTATGCTTTTATCTCAATCGCACTCGGAGTTTTTATGGCATGGCTATTCATGTGGATAGTAAGCGAGGTACGTGAACGCAGGAAAACAATATATGACAGAAGCATTGATAAAACAAAATATGCGAAAATGTTAATTTATGATTTAATTATTGCAATATACGAGCTGTCACAGGCCGCATTTCTTGCATGGATATTTGTAAAGCTGATACGTGACAGCCTTATACCGGATGAGTCATTTACAGCTGTACTTCTTGTGATAATGGCAGTGTGCGCTTATGCGCTAAGTGGCGGAGTGGAGTGCCGTGCCAGGGTATACGAGGTAGTATTTTTCTTTGTGCTGATACCGCTTGCTGCTATGCTTTTGTTTGCGCTATCGGATGTGAGATTAGACTATCTGATGATTAAGGACAGAGTCGGTGTGGACTTTGGCATAGCGGATATATTTGCGGGCGCATACTATGTGTTTGCAGCATCCATTTCCGTGTTCAATATACTGTTTGTAAGGGCACGCACTGCCTCACAGATACGAGGGAGTGTGAGTAAAGCAATATTCACATATGCAGGCATTCTTTTTTTATTGTATGCAGTATTGCTTGGAAACTTCGGAAAATATTCACTGTCGGAAATAGAGTTTCCGGCTGTTGTACTGATGAGTGATGTGCAGATAAAAGGCAGCTTCTTCAAGAGGGCAGATGCACTGATGCTGTCGGTGTGGTTTTTCACGCTGTTTTCAGTACTCAATATGAGCCTTTATTATGCGGTTTTAAGATGTGAGAATTTTGCTGAAAATACGAGAAAAATTATATTTACATTTAATAAAAACCGGAATTCCTGCAGCAATAAGCAATTTGGCTCTGACAGACAGAAAAGCCATGACAAGGAAAAGAGCACTATGAGAAGCTGGTGCATCATTTTTGTCATAGCAGTCACAGTGACCTTAGCATATATTCTTGAAAGTGGAGATGAAATCGTGAAAAAATATCTTGGATTTTTATTGTGCATAGCGATACCGGTCATAGTAGTGCTGACGATAGGTCTCATGCTCACCGGTTGCAGTGCAGTGGAGCTTGAGGAGCGCTGTTTTCCTACACTTGCGGCGGTGGATATTGTAGATGTAGATACTGACGAAATAACAGATAAAGAAGTAACTGATAACAAAGCATATGTTAGCCACAGAGATGTTTCGGCAAATGAAAATAGCGGATATATAGAGTTCTACTATAACATGGACAAATCCTACGAACCGGAATATGCAGATGATATCAAAACAGCAGTGGACAGCTTCGAGGATCGGCTGTCACAAAAAGCCGATACCAATCATTTGAAGGTGATTTTAATAGGAAAAACACTTAGAAAAGATAAAGCAGCTTATTCAGATTTCATGGAATATTGCAAGACATCAAAAAAATTTCCGAGAAACACATATGTGTGCATAGCAGATGATATAAATGATATCTTTGATAACATGGGTGATTATTATGAGCAGAAAATAAATAAGGAGAATCATGAGGATGGTGAACCGATAATTACACTTGGCACCTTGCTGGATGACTATACGAATGAAATTCATGAAACCCGGTAAAATTTTCAAAAAGGATGAATAAGCTCGTCAAATAAGGCAATACTTGTTTACATGAGAAAGAAAATAATAATAACAACCATAGCAATAATATCCCTTACGGCAGTGATAGCTGCAAAAAATCATACACCTGCCGCAAACACCAATAGTATAGCGTGTACAGCCGACATGCAAAAATCCATCGCCGACAAAATCCTGCGTTTCCACGTGCTGGCAAACAGCGACAGCGAAGCAGACCAGAATGTGAAAAAGCAGGTGCGCGATGCAGTAGGGGCTTACATAGAGCCATATCTGCTGGAGTGCGAAAATATCGAAGAAACCAGAGCCACCGTAAATGACCATATGGACGAAATAATAGCGGTATCAAAGGAGACGCTTGCAGAAAACGGTTTTACATATGGCGCATCGGCAGAGCTTACACACACCGATTTCCCGGAAAAGACGTATGGGGACTATACATTTCCTGAGGGAAATTACGAGGCGCTTGAAATAACACTGGGCGATGGAGCCGGTCATAACTGGTGGTGCGTGCTGTATCCAAACATGTGCTTTAGGGGCAGTGTGTACGAGGTGGTGGAGGACGAAGCAAAGGAAAATCTTAAGGAGGTACTCACTCCGGACGAGTATGAGAGCATATTTGACAGTGGAAAATATGAAATAAAACTAAAAATCCTTGATATTTTCAGATAAAACAGTTAGTATATTCATGCTGAAAAAATATATTAAAAGAAAATATGTGATGACAAATTATTTAAACGTGAATTAATTTAGATATGCAAGAGGATAAGGAGAAAGAAATGACAAAGGATGTAGTAGTATCATTAAAGGGCTTACAGCTCGCACCGGACCAGCAGTCGGATGCGGTAGAGGTGATTGCCCCGGGAGAGTATTATATAAGAAATAACAAGCACTATGTGCTTTTTGAGGAGATAATGGAGGGTGAGACCCAGACACTCAAAAATATGCTTAAATTCAATGAAAATTATCTTGAGTTCACCCGCAAGGGACCTATGAGTGTACATATGATATTTGAGAAGGGAAAGAAAAACCTGACATATTATTATACACCGTTTGGAAGTATCCAGATAGGTATTGATGCCACAAGCATAGAGGTAAAGGAGACTGAGGACGAGATAAGGGCAGAGGTAAAGTATGCACTTGATGTCAACTATGAATTTGTAGGCGACTGTCACATCAATATAGCTGTGAAGAAAAAAGGCGCAGCAGTCAAAATTGCATAAAAGTCTGCCAAGCCTATGGGGAAAAAATATATAAAGCATATATGGATAGAGCATATAAAAAACAGAGCATGTGAGGATGAAAACCATCCCACATGCTCTGTTTATGTACATGAAAATTAAATCATGATATTATTTCTGCTTGGCCTTTTTGGCAGCTGCTTTAGCAGCTTTTCTTTCAGCCTTTGCAGCCTCCTCAGCCTTGAGCTGTTCGTTGGCCTTGCTGTAGTTTTCTGCCATTCTTGCACGGAAGCCTTTTTTCTTCTTAGGCTTCTCAAGAGGTCCTCTGATACCGCGGACAGCTGTGATGTAGATACCGCTGACAGAAGCCTTAACCTCTTTCTTTAAAGGAATCTCATCAAAGATCTGCTCGTCTGCGATAAGAGTCATGACTCTTGGTCCGACCTTGGCCTTGACTACAGGCAGCTTTGAGCGGCGCATAAGCTTTGGTGTCTGCTCAATAATCTGCTGTGGGAGACCGGCATCCTTTAGCTTCATACGCTTTTTGTCAATGATTAGCATATTGACAGTCTGTGATGCTGCAGCTATCTGCTCGTCCTGCTCTTCCTTTCTTTTTTGTGCTTTTTTACCGAGGATTGTTAATACTATAAATGCTACCACAAGCACTACTGCGATAACAATAAGTACGATTAATGCTGGATTCAAAACGTATCCCTCCTAAAAATTTGCTTATTTAAATTAATTCTATCAAATATGCTAAAAAAAATCAATCTTTATTGCAAGAATAGGTAAAACCGTAGTATAATAGAACTATATTTTGGGAAAAGTCTTTAGAAGATGCAAAGGGGTATTTATTAATGAAGAAAATTGCTCTTCTAGCTGATGGCTGGAGAAGATATGTAACATATTCGTGGGTTGAGGGCATCATGGAAGGCTCTAAAGAGCTGGGACTGGATGTGTGCCTGTTTTTTTACAACACCAACGGAACCTGGAGTCAAGATCCAAAGTTTAACAAAGGCGAGTATGCGCTGAACGATTTGCCTGATTTAAACAGCTTCGACGGAGTGGTATTTGACTGCACCAATACGATCAACCAGGATGAGATACATTATATGGTCAGAAAGCTTCAGTCGGTAAATGTGCCGGTAGTGAGTATCGGGTATAAGGTTGATGGGTTTTACTATGTAGGCAACGACAATAAGAGGCTGTTTCGCAATGTGATGGATCATATGTACTATGAGCATGGCTGCAAAAGCTTTGTGTTTGCAGGTGGTCCGCCGTATCATTATGAGAACAGAATTCGTTTTGAGGCCTTCAAGAAGGCTTTAAGTGATTATGGCATACCACTTACAGCTGATATGTACATGTTTGGTGATTTTGATTATCAGACAGGTGTCAGGTATATGAGTGATTGGCACGAGAGCAAAAAACCGTTACCGGATGTGTTTTTATGTGCAAATGACAATATAGCAGCAGGGCTGTGTGCGACAGCAGAGGTTCTCGGATACAAGGTACCACAGGATTTTAAGGTCACAGGCTTTGACAATCTGGATAAGGCTGCGTACTTTAACCCACAGATTACAACAGTGGAGCACAACAGGGGCAATATAGGCAGAAAAGTTCTTGAGATATTTAAGGCGCTTTGGAATGGCACGGGCGATGCTTCTGATAAATACCTTGATTCTGAGTTTATCCCGGCTGAGAGCTGCGGATGCCCTAATACCGGCAGAGTGGATTATCGTAATTACATAAAGAATATTATCAAAGGCTCCGTTGCAAAAGAGCAGGAGGAGGATGCAGTAATGATCCTCCAGAAAGAGCTCGAGGAGTGCAATGAATACTATGATTTGTTTGAGAGATACTCTGACTATATACAGAGCATGAAGTGTGACGGAGTGTATGTGGTCGGTGTTTCTGATCTGGCAGCTGCAAGGAACAATGCACACTTTAGGAAGCATGGCTATGATATTGACGACGAGGTTGTACTCTATGCGGATGACAATGACAATGGAAAGCTTGAGTTTAAGAGTGTAAATGACCTTATGCAGTACATGCAGAGTGTAGATAAAAACACCTGTTATATGTATTACTCGCTACATTTCAGGGACGAGATAGTGGGCTATGTAATACTCAGGAATCCTGAGTTTTTGTACGACCATCCTGAGCAGTTTGATATACAGTCTGCCTTGCTCAAGAAGCTTGAGAATCTTTTTAAGCAAAAGGTACTTGAGAATACAAATAATGAGCTTAAGAATCTCTACAACCATGATGCGCTCACAGGTCTATACAATCGTGTGGCATGCAATGAGATGGTCATTCCTATGTTTGCTGAGCTTGAAGACCAAAATGTCGGCTGCACCATAGTATTTCTCGATGTGGATGATTTTAAGGACATAAATGATACATACGGACACAAGTACGGTGACGAGCTTTTAAAGACTGTGGCGAGGGTGCTTGATGAGCAAAAGCCTGAAGGAAGTATGGTATATAGATTCGGTGGAGATGAATTTATCGTGTTTATCCCCGGGGACAGGCATGACACTGCTGAGAAGTATATAAAGCGCGTGTATGATATCATGGAGCAGCATAGCCTGTTTATCAGTCACGGCATCATATATACGAAGCCGGGCAGTGGTAAGAGCTTTGACGATTATCTCGTAAGTGCTGACACAAAGATGTATCAGCTTAAGCAGCAGCACAAGCAGAAAAAGGATAGCAATTTCTTAAAGGGAGTGGATATTTCATCCGTTCCTATGATGGTTGACAATAATATACAAATAATGGATAGGGAAGGTCATGTGTGCAGGGTATTTGATTTTTTAAAGCTGAATAATGTAAATTCAGTCCGTCTGCGCATATGGAATGAGCCTGATAAGGTGCCGGAGTCTAATGGGTATTGCAGTCTTACATATGTTCTCGAGATGACTCATGTCATTAAAAAATACAAAATGCATTTTCTGCTTGATTTTCATTATTCGGATTACTGGGCAGATCCGGGACAGCAGAATAAGCCTGATGCGTGGAAGAATTTGAGCTTTGATGAGCTGAAGGAGGCAGTGCACAAGTACACATATGATGTGCTATACAGATTAAAAATCATGGATTGTGCGCCGGATATGGTTCAGATTGGCAATGAAATAAGGAGTGGTATGCTGTTTCCGGATGGTGCAGTGCCACAGTACAGGCAGCTGGCTGAGCTTGTAAATGAGGGAATCAGAGCTGTCAGGGAGCTGCTCCCGGAGACAAAGGTCATGATTCATCTGGATCAGGGAGGCAGATATAACTGTATTATGCCGTGGCTTGATTCTATGTTTAATGCGGGCCTGCTGCCGATTGACGCGATTGGCCTTTCCTTTTATTCGTTTTGGCATGGTACCTTCATGGATTTGAAGGATACTATGAGCAGGATCATAAAATTATATAATCTGCCGGTTTATATTGTGGAGACAGCTCATCCGTGGAGGCATTGCAAGGGAGATCATATCTCGAAGGAACTCATGGAGACTGCAGGCCTTGATGCAGGCAGCGCAGAGCAGAAGAAGTCTCTTGAAATAATCATGCAGATAGCAGCAGAGGTGTCAAAGGATACCGGAAAGACCGGTGTATACTACTGGGAGCCTGTCGGTGTGCCTGGTAAAGGCATGGGAACCTGGTTTGAGAATATGGGTATGTTTGACGAGCATGGCAGGGCTTTGCCGGGCTGGGATGCAATCAGGGACTTTGATCAGAAAAATCCTCCGATTAAAGAGCTTGATAAGTATATTGAATCACTTTATGAGTATGAAGAAACACCGGAGGTGGAGGATTTCATGAAGCTTCTTATGATTCATGGAAATCTAATCTCAAATCCTGAATTTAAGGATGGATTTAATAATTGGCAGATTGAGACAAGCCTCGAAGAAAGACAGTATACACTGGGTAAGGATGGAGTGTTTATCTCTTCGGATGCCAATTTTGACTATTCGATAAGCCAGACGGTGGATATTGAATATACCGGTGAGTATATAGCAGCGGTTGACTATAGAGGAACCAATACAACAGGTGTCGATGTCAAGCTGTTTATGGATGTGGAGGATGAAAGCGGCGTTCATACATATACAAGCGACATTTTCCCTGCTGATGTCAGGTTTGCGACACATCTGCTTAAGCCGGTAAGGCTGCAAAAGAATGCCAGGGTGACAGTAGGGCTTAGGATGCATACGCCTCCGGTGTTTGCAAAGATAAAGAAAATTTCACTCGTTGTAATTTGACCTGATATGTGATATTGTAGACAGGTATAGTGTTTTGCGGATGCGTTTTTGCCGTGGCAGGGCATTGTACATATAAATAACATGACTTACAGATTTCAGGAGGATTCCAATGAGTGAGAAGAAGAATACAGGTAAGAAGGCAGTCATAGCGGTGATTGTGATTGCACTTATCGTGGTAATTATTGCGCTTGCTGTTGTGATAAGCAACAAGAGCAAAAAGGATGGCTCAAAGAGCACAACAGAGGCAGGCACCCAGGCCGGCAGCGAGACGATGCGAAGCGGACAGTTTGACATAGACTACGCAAAGCAGGTTACAAAGCTTGCAGACTATTCAGGCGTTGCAATTACTGTCTCAAACGATTATGAGATAAACGATACAGCAAAGCAGACATATCTGACCAATGTGCTTCAGTCATATGGTGCAGATGCGTACAAGCAGGTTACAGATCGTGATACAGTTGCAGATGGCGATTATGTCAAGGTTGATTACACAGGATATAAGGATGGCAAAGCATTTGATGGTGGTTCTGCTACAGATGTGATGCTTGATGTGACAAATAACAGCCAGGTCGGCGGTTCATCCTTTATTGATGGATTTACAAAGCCTATAATCGGAGCCAAGGTGGGTGACAAGGTTAAGGGTGACGTGACTTTCCCTGAGGATTATGGCAATGACGACTTAAACGGACAGACAGTTACATTTGAGTATACAGTAAAGGGCATTTACTCAGCAGATCCTGTTGCACTTGCTGATATGACAGACGAGCAGGTCAACACAGTGTTTGGAAAGGCCGGGGTGACAACTAATGCCCAGCTTACCACACAGATTGAGAAAGATTTGAAGCAGCAGCTCTACAGCGCTGAGGTGGACAAGATAAAGAGCTACATGATTGAAAACAGCACAGTCGAGATTCCTGATGAGTATCTACAGGCCAGACTCAATGAGTATATTGCTTCATTTACCAAAGAAAATGTCAAGGATGGACAGACACTTAAGAAATATTTAAAGTCCAACTACAACATGACAGTGGATCAGGCCACAGAGAAGTGGAAGGAGAATCTGACAGACCAGATAAAGACAGAGTTCATCTTTGGACTTATCGCTGAGAAGGAAAATATCAAGATGGATGATGATGCCTTCAACAGCTATGTGGATTACATCGTATCAGCCAGCAATGGTCAGTTCAGCAAGGCTTCTGAGGTATACAAGTATTTTGGAAGCGGACACAAGGATGAGGGAAAGACATACCTTAAGAACCAGTACCTTGTAAACAAGGCTATCGATACAGTCACAGAGAAAGCAAATGTGACATTTGAGGATGGCAGTGCAGCGCCGGATACTTCAAGTGGCAGCGCGGATGCCGAATAATAACGATAAATATGCTGTCTGTGGTGATGCGCAGGCAGCTTAAATGGAGGATTAGATAATGGAACTTACAAACATACGCGAGATTTTCCGCAACAAGGACAAATTCGCTGACAAAGAGGTGACTATCGGAGGATGGGTCAGAAGCAATCGTAATTCAAAGAATTTTGGATTTATCGTGGTAAACGACGGTACATTTTTTGAGCCAATCCAGGTTGTATACGGAAATGGCTTAGACAACTATGATGAGGTTGGCAAGATCAATGTCGGAGCTGCAATTATCGTAAGGGGTACTCTTGTGCTCACTCCGGATGCAAAGCAGCCATTTGAGATTCAGGCTACTGAGGTGACTGTTGAGGGTGCATCCACACCGGATTATCCTCTGCAGAAGAAGAGACATACATTTGAGTATCTTCGTACAATCTCACACTTAAGACCTCGTACCAATACTTTTGAGGCAGTTTTCAGAGTGCGTTCACTCTGCGCATATGCTATTCACAAATTCTTTCAGGAGAGGGATTTTGTGTACGTGCACACACCGCTTATCACAGGAAGTGACTGTGAGGGTGCAGGAGAGATGTTCCAGGTGACCACACTTGATTTGAACAATCTCCCTATGACAGAGGAAGGAAAGGTGGATTTCTCAAAGGATTTCTTTAATAAGCCTACCAACCTTACTGTTTCAGGACAGTTAAACGGCGAGACATATGCTATGGCATTCAAGAATATCTACACCTTCGGACCTACCTTCCGTGCGGAGAATTCAAACACCACACGTCATGCGGCAGAGTTCTGGATGATTGAGCCTGAGATTGCTTTTGCAGACCTTGAGGATGATATGATGCTTGCAGAGAGCATGCTCAAGTATGTTATCAACTATGTGCTTGAAAATGCACCTGAGGAGATGGCATTTTTCAACAATTTCGTGGACAAGGGACTCCTTGACAGATTAAGAAATGTTGTTGAAAATGATTTTGCCCGTGTGACATATACAGAGGCTATAGATATCCTTTCAAAACACAATGACAAGTTTGATTACAAGGTATCATGGGGCTGTGATTTACAGACAGAGCATGAGAGATACCTCACAGAGCAGATTTATAAGCGCCCTGTATTTGTCACAGATTATCCGAAGGAGATAAAGGCCTTCTACATGAAGCTGAATGACGACGGAAAGACTGTTGCAGCAGTTGACTGTCTTGTACCGGGAATCGGAGAAATCATCGGTGGAAGCCAGAGAGAGGATGATTACGACAAGCTCCTTGCCAGAATAAATGAGCTTGGACTTTCAGAGGATGACTACAAGTTCTACCTTGACTTAAGAAAATACGGCTCTGCAAGACACGCAGGCTTTGGACTGGGCTTTGAGAGATGCGTAATGTATCTTACCGGCATGGGCAATATCCGTGACGTTATCCCATTCCCTAGAACAGTTAATAACTGTGAGCTGTAATCACGAATGAATTTCATACATGAATAATTACTGCCCTTTGCACATATATATGATGTGTGGAGGGCGTTTTTATGTGGAGAAAAATCAAAGGTCCTGTGATAACAATATGTATCATGCATCTTACGGCGCTTTTGTGCTTTATCATACTTTCCATAGTACAGTGCTTTGTCGACATGGCGGAGTGGATAAGCTTTGCACTCTCAATGGCGGTCAATATAGTGGTGGGGCTTGTGTGCGGATTTTTGCTCAAATGCTGCTTTCACCGCAGACGTTTTATCAGGGTGACGATCGTAGCATACTGGATAACGTATGTGATAGCAACAGTGGTCATAGATATAGGTGAATCAAAAAATATATTCGAGCTTTTGATAATACTCCTTCTGGTAATGTTTTCAGCGCTTGTTTTTCGCTAAAAAAGGACTTTTCATATTGATAATGCTGTGATATAATGTTGAAAGCAAATATGATGTGTCAATGAGACATCGTTAAATGAAAAGGAGATAAAAATGAAACACGTAAAGACATTAAATACAAGAAAATTACAGAACACAGTTAAAAAGGGCGGATGTGGCGAGTGCCAGACATCATGCCAGTCAGCTTGCAAGACATCTTGTACAGTTGGAAACCAGACTTGTGAGCAGTACAAATAGTCATAGGTGAAGCGGATTTAAAGAGTGTGCGCTGATAGGTGCACACTCTTTTCGCAGTGTAATTTTAAAATGTGTATAGAAAGAGAGGAATATTGTAGTGGTTCATCAGTACAAGAACAACGGCTATAATATTGTCTTAGATGTCAACAGTGGCGCAATCCATGTGGTGGATGATGTCACATATGACGTTATTGAGCTGTTTGAGGACAACTCAGCTAAGGAGATTATTGAAAAGCTTGTGGACAGGTATCCACAGACGGAGATAGAAGAAGCAATACAGGAAGTAAATGAGCTTAAGGATAATGAAGAGCTCTTCACAGAAGATACATACAAAGAGCGTATCATAGATTTCAAGAAGCGCCAGACAGTTGTAAAGGCACTTTGCCTTCACATAGCGCACGACTGCAACCTTGCCTGCAGATATTGTTTTGCAGAGGAGGGCGAGTATCACGGCAGACGAGCTCTCATGAGCTATGAGACCGGAAAACAGGCACTTGATTTCCTGATTGCCAATTCAGGCAGCAGAAGAAACTTAGAGGTAGACTTCTTTGGAGGAGAGCCTCTCATGAACTGGGATGTGGTGAAGCAGCTTGTGGCATATGGAAGAGAGCAGGAGAAGCTTCATGACAAGCATTTCAGGTTCACACTCACCACAAACGGTGTGCTCTTAAATGACGAGATTATGGAGTTCGCCAACAAAGAGATGGACAATGTAGTCCTTAGTATCGACGGACGCAAGGAGGTTCATGACCGCATGAGGCCTTTCAGAAAGGGTGCTGGCAGTTATGACCTTATTGTTCCGAAATTCCAGAAGTTTGCAGAGAGCAGACATCAGGACAAGTACTATGTGAGAGGTACATACACACATTTCAATACTGATTTTTCAAAGGATGTGCTTCATCTGGCTGATTTAGGCTTCAAGCAGATTTCGGTTGAGCCTGTGGTGGCACAGCCTACAGATGAGTATGCACTTAAGGAATCTGATTTACCTGTGCTCTTTGATGAGTACGACAGACTTGCAGCAGAGATGGTAAAGAGAAACAAGGCAGGAAACGGCTTCAATTTCTTCCATTTTATGATAGATTTAGAGGGAGGACCTTGTGTATATAAGCGTCTTTCCGGCTGTGGCTCAGGAACAGAGTACCTGGCAGTGACTCCATGGGGAGATTTATATCCATGCCACCAGTTTGTGGGCAATGAGGACTTCCTTATGGGTAATGTCTGGGATGGCATCAAGGCCACTGACATCCAGGATGAGTTTAAGTGCTGTAATGTTTATGCCAAGGAAAAATGTCGCAACTGTTTTGCCAGATTCTATTGCAGCGGTGGCTGTGCCGCCAACTCATACAACTTCCACGGCACAATCACTGATGCCTATGATTTAGGCTGCGAGCTGCAGAAGAAGCGTATAGAGTGCGCTATCATGATTAAGGCAGCAGAGGCTGATATGGCAGATGATGCACAATAATTTGAATTTGTCACGGGAAACGGATAGCGGTATTTGTGACCCGTGTGCGAATATATTTGCCATCTGTATACCTATATGGATGGTAGCAAAATGACAGGAAGGTATAAGAAAATGAAAAAAGGAAAGAGTTGGGTGATTATCCTTGTGGCAGTCATTTGTATCGGCTTGCTGGGCTGGTATTCCACTGCAGTAATCACCGACACAAAGCAAAAGCAGGAGGCAACTGCTAATGGTGAGAGCACCAAGGATAAGGATTATCAGAATATCAAGCTTGGTCTCGACCTCTCAGGTGGTGTTTCAATCACCTACCATATCAAGGACAAGAATCCTTCAGACAAGGATGTAAATGATACTATCGCAAAGCTCGAGGAGCGTGCAGAGAGCTACACAACAGAGTACTCTGTATACAAGAGCGGGGATGACCGTATCACTGTAGAGATTCCGGGTGTTGACGACCCTAACAAGGTACTCGAGGATCTTGGAAGTCCGGGATCACTGTACTTCATCGCCCAGTATGACAGTGACGGAAATGCCAACTATACACAGGACACATCGGTTGAGGGCGGCTACAAGCTCAACTATGATATTGACACCTTAAAGGCCAATGGCTCAGTCATCCTCGATGGTAACGATGTAAAGGATGCAAGCGCCCAGTATGACCAGTCATCATCTACATCAACCAAGGAGCCTGTTGTTTCATTAAAGCTCAAGGATAAGGCTATTGACACATGGGCAGATGCCACAAAGAAGGCAAAGGATGCAGGACAGTCAATCGGTATATACTATGATGATCATTTCATCAGCGTTCCTACAGTAAGCGCCGTTATCTCAGATGGTAACTGTGTAATCAACGGAATGAAGGATTACGACGAGGCAACAAGCCTTGCAACATTTATCCGTGTCGGAGCCATCAACCTCCAGCTCGAGGAGTTAGAGTCAAATGTTGTTGGCGCACAGCTCGGTGGAACAGCGCTCACAAATGCAGTAAAGGCTGCAATTATCGGAATTATCTTAATCATGATATTCATGATTGTGCTCTATGGTATACTCGGTGTGGTTGCATCTATCGGACTTGCACTCTACTCAATGCTTACAGTACTGTTTATTTACTGGTTTGAGATTACACTTACACTGCCGGGTATCGCGGGTATCATCCTTGGTATCGGTATGGCAGTAGATGCAAACGTTATCGTATTTGCCCGTATCCGTGAGGAAATCGCAGGTGGCAAATCAGTGCTTGCTGCAGTAAATGAGGGCTACAAGAAGGCTCTTTCAGCCATCCTCGATGGACAGGTTACAACCTTTATCGCAGCACTTGTGCTTATGGTGCTCGGTTCAGGTACAGTAAAGGGCTTTGCATACACACTTATGATTTCAATTATTCTGTCACTGTTTACAGCTCTTTTTATTGCAAAATACCTTACAAGAGCATTTTACGGTGTCGGTGTCAGAGCTGAGAAGTTCTACGGCAAGGCAAAGAAGAGAAAGGTTATCAGATTTGTACAGAACAGAGTTAAATACTTTGTTATCTCAGGTGTAGTTATACTTGCAGGTATCGGCGGTATGATTTATTTCGGTGCTACAAGCGGCAATGCATTAAACTACAGCCTTGAGTTCGTAGGTGGTACATCAACCACAGCAGACTTTGGCAAGGATTATACAGCCGCAGAGGTTGAGAAGGACATCGTGCCTTCAGTATCAAAGCTCCTTGGCAATAGTGCAGTGCAGGTTACTACAGTCCAGGGCAGCCATGATGTCACATTAAAGACACGTACACTTTCACTCGATGAGAGACAGGATCTCGCAGCTCTTCTTGAGAAGGATTTCAATGTTGATGCATCAACTATAGAGACTCAGAGTATCAGCTCAACAATCAGTGGAGAGATGAGAACAAACGCTGTAAAGGCAGTTATTATTTCATGTATTTTCATGCTGTTATATATCTGGTTCAGATTCAAGGACATCAGATTTGCTTCAAGTGCTATCCTTGCGCTGGTACATGATGTGCTTGTTGTAGTCACAGCATATGCACTTATCAGAATCTCAGTCGGCAGTACGTTTATCGCATGTATACTTACAATCGTAGGTTACTCAGTCAACGATACAATCGTTATCTTTGACCGTATCCGTGAGAACCTTCACGGTATCAAGAAGTACTCAGCAGATGAGCTTGCTGATATAGCAAACGAGTCCCTTACACAGACACTTTCACGAAGCATCAATACTTCGCTTACTACATTTGTTATGGTATTGTTACTCTTTATCTTTGGTCATACATCAATCAGAGAGTTCTCATTACCACTCATGGTAGGTGTGCTTTGCGGAACATATTCTTCAATCTGCATCGCTACAGAGCTGTGGTATGTTATGAAGCTTTATCTGGGCAAGAGCGCCATCAAAAAGCAGGCGGCTGCACCGGCTAAGGTTTCTAAAAAAGCTAAGAATTAATAATTAATTTATGGCCCGGCCTTTAAAGGCTGGGCTATTGTTTTTTGTGGACTTATTAATATATGCAGATATGTTTATATATTTATAAATTTATGTGCGGAGTAATAGAATGGAGCATTATTTCTGTCTCTTATACACATCTGACGCTGCCGACGACTTAATAGGTGTAGATCTCGGT